>MDSZ01204261.1_pt1 | contig 12559 bp, 10 predicted proteins | sample 811201 | NCBI WGS metagenome assembly MDSZ01 (sample SAMN05326647, study PRJNA326480) | marine metagenome | isolation source: seawater | place: Indian Ocean: North | collected 2010
CAGGCCGTGAGCACTTGCAAAGGCTAGAAGAGAATTCACCTTTGCCTCAAGCTCGCGACAATACTCAAGCAACTCCGCATTAGTCGGTGCCGCTGCATCTGCAATCGTCATCGTTCCATCAGCAGTTGGCAGCGTTCCAGAGGTTGCAGTCGCGGCAAGATCGGCAACGTGCGTGGACTGGATAGCAGCCGTCGCACCAAAGAACCCAATCTTGTTCTCATCGATGTCCAAGCGAGTGGCGAGCGTGCCACCGGACATTGTTTGAACTTGAATGCGACCATCCTCTGCACCATCAGCATTGTCAACAACAGTCGCGACAAGAGCTGAATAATTGATGTTTTCAGGCGTTGAGTTGTCGTTTGCACCCCTGAAATTTACAGTGCTGATGACACCAGCGTCTGTGGCGACGTTTGATCCAATGAAAACCTCAGCAGGGCCAACCTCAAACTGAGTTGTCAGCGTGCCAGCGGTTTGAACACTTAAAAGGATTTTGCCATCTTCGCTGTCTGTCGTTGCATCGACGATCTGCCCTTGAATCGAAGCATATTCAACTTGCCGCTGTGAAGCAGTTGCATCATCGTTATGACCTCTAAAAAAGATGGTGCTTATTTCATCACCGTCTTGTCCCACAGCATCATTTCGGTGCCTGTACAACGTAATGTCAGCACCAGAAGAGGCATCATTGTTTGGACATTCTAGGCGCAGAATTTGCGTATCTACATTTGTTGCGTGGATTGGACCAACAGGTGCAGATTCATTGATGCCGATCCTGCCCTCTTGCAGCCTGACAACAGTTGAAAGGCTACCGGCAGTCGTTGTGTTGAAATCAATCCGACCGTCTTCACTGCTGTTCGTTGGATCAACAATGCCAGCAGTAATTTCTGCATAAGACTGAGCGTCCCCAGCATCATCCTCGCCACGGAACTCAAGCGTTCCAAGGACATCATTAGCAGCAGGTGATGCAGAATTGCGGTAAAAAACAACGTTTGGCCCTTCTGAAGCTCCTGCCTCGGTGTTCTCGATGATTACGTCATCACCTGTCGTTGACTTAAAAGTGTGCAGCTGAGCTGTCGCCGTACCATCACCGACTTGGAACCCTGTTGTTGTGAACTTAGAGTTCAGCGTGTCATTGGTGCTGATTGCAATCTCATCTTCTGCACTGCGGAAAAATCCAGTGTCACCAGTGTCAGAAGCAAACCCAAGAGATGGAGCCGCAACACTACCGTCAGGAATATGGTCGCAAAGCGTTCCAAACTGAATCCGCTTGTTTTTGTTGGCGTCAGTTGCTTCTGATGCGTCAAGCACCAAAAACTCATCACCAGTTGCAGGAACTGTCAGCTCTGTTAGCTCAGAAAGTTTGCGATCAGCCATTAGTTGACAGCCTCAAAAACAAAAAATTCAGGTAGAAACGCTTGGTTCTTTTCCATCACCAAGGCGTTCCAGTGCCAACCGTTGGAGTCTGTTGCTCAGTGATTTGATCGTCAAGACCAGCGTGGATTTCTGATACGCTTTCAGAGCCGCCAAGAGCAGATTGCGCCCAGCTGATCGCTTGCGCTTCTGACACATCGGCATAAGGGATCATGTCTTCCGCATCAACAGGCTCAAGGCCAACTGATCCGTAAGCGCCAGCAGTCACCGTTCCATCTTCAGAGGCTGCATCTACACGCCAGTGAAGGGTGTTGATCATGCCATCTGCCATGGTGCGGTCACATTGACCGATGGTCCAGGTGTAGGTGTTAGCCATCAGTTAGCAGCCTCCAGAGCAGCAACTTTAGTTTCAAGCGTTTCAATCTTAGCAATAGCCTCTTTTAAGGCAGCTGTGCTTCATCAGCAAGCCATAAGAACACAGGGTACACAGTAACTACCATCTGCATAAGTTTCGGAAACAACAGTGCTAGTTACTTTAGCAATAGTTTTAGAACGAACAATATCATCACTCTGTGGTTTAGCTGTTCCATCACCAGCAGACATCAGCAGATCACCGCGTGCAACGGTTGTGCCCTGTGCAATGCGGATCACAAAGTCACCCGTCATCGCGAGATAGAAATCGTTGGTGTAGACATCATCGTCATCGTCCCAGCAACGAAATACTCCGGCCACATCGCGATCACCTTCAACATCGCTGACCTTTGAGCGGTTTAGCTGCTCGTTGTCTTCTTCTCCCCATTCGCACATCTCGTCAAGGTTACTCATTACAGAGCCACGTAAAATCTCTGTACGTTCCGCGCCACCTGCAAGCTGCGAATATCGCGACAGTGTTGCACCGTTGAGAGAAACGTCGGTGCCAGAGACAGAAATGCTTCCTTCTGCAGTACCCGCCTGCCTAAATTCAATAAGAGTACCGTCAGAAGTATTTAGACCGATCGATAAAGCTTTAGTGCTTGATGTTGCAGTATTGATTGAGCCATCTGCCCTAAAAGCCGTGCCAATAACACTATTTGCTGGCGGATTACTATTTGTTGTATTGACGGTAACAATCCCACTGCTTTGAATGCGTAGTCTCTCGCTGTTGCCAGCTGTAAAGGCAAGAAACCCACTGGAAGAATCTGGGTCGCCCTCAATCGCTGTGGCACCAGTATTCCCAGCGGTGGTTGTAAACAAAATTTTGGGATTAGCCGAAGAACCCTCTTGAAGATTTAGTGCAAACCCATTGGCTCCTTGATTGATATGAAGTGTGGCCAGTGTAGGACTACTCGTGCCAATACCAACTTTGCCGCTGGAATCGATGCGCATGTGTTCACTATTGCCGTTTTTGAAGATGTGATTTCCAAGGGCTGACGAAAAATTGTTATTTTTATAAATTAAGTCGTAAGTAGTTGTATCTTTAATTAAAGATGCGGTTCTTGCGTTGTTTACGTTTGTGCCACCAATCGTAAGTCCGATAAACTCGCCCGAGGCGGCATCATTGCCGTTGCTTACATGCAGTAAAGAGCCAGGACTTGTCGTCCCGATGCCAACCCGCTGTGAACTGTTGATTGTTACTGCTTCAGTTCCACCAGTGACAATTCCAATTTCATCGGCAGCATTTCGCTTGATGCCAGTATTAACGTCAGCAGCAAAAGAAATGCCAGGCTTTGAAGCCGTTCCATTAGCAGCAAGCGTTTGACCATCGACTTCTGCAAGAGTGATCCAGGCATCGTTTGCAGCGTTTCTTTGCTTGATCAGCGCAGGCGTTGCACTTGTGTCAACCCAATACTGGTAAGCAAATTTTGTTGCAGGCTCTGTCGCATTGCTGTTCTGGCTGACGATCGCAGCTAACGCATTGTTCAAATCAGCACGGAATGAGCTTCCGCTTTGGTTGGCAAGGACGTAATCGTGGGTTGCCATTTTTAAGTCTGTTCAGAGCCAAAGCCCGCTGCGACGTACTGGAAATTGCGATCCACCGATGAATTGCTTGAATTTCGGAAGTGAACCGTGAAACCAGTCCGCGTGACGGATGTCACCTCATGATAGTCCCCAGTCGCAAGATTAAAAGCCGTGATGCCTACTGACGGGGCTTGGTAGAACGCATTGGTAAATGTCACCACTTTTGCACCAGCTCCAGAAGCGATCGTTGCACTGCTCTCTGTGCGAGCTGGAATCGACAGCTGATAACCCAGCTCTTCAACCAATGGCGTTTGGTCAGGGTGATCGGTTTCTAGTTCAGCCTTGAACTGGAACGTTCGACCAACAAAGGTAGATTTGTCCAAAACAGTCCATTCGCCGTAATCCGTCGAGGACTCCTGCAGCATCTTGTCGCCGTCCTCAAACAAGAAAAAGTCAGGCGATGCTTCAAGCAAAATGTCATCCGCTGTAGGCGCTTCATTGCTAACGCGGAAATAAAGCACTGCGCTTGTATCCTCAACCAACTGGCCGTCCCAATCCGTCCAGCTATCCACTAGCTCTGTGCGATCATCAATCAAATCACTCGGGTACAAGCCGCGTGAGTTGATTATGCGGTTTAAGTTTGCTTGGAACTTGCCACCAAGATCTAAAACGTTTGGAAATTCATACTCACCACTTGTAAGACGATTGCCGACAAAATCAATCCTGCCTACATCATCAATAAGCAATACATCGTCAATAAATGCATCACCGTCTAGCACCAAACCATCAAACTCATCGCTATAGAACACGCCATGCTTTTCCCCTTGAAATGGAGGGCTGTCTGTATCTTCCCGCTTTGTCTGGACTAAAAGCTGGGGCAGGGTGTCAGGAATACTTAAAACGGTGCTGGCAGTAGTGGCACTTTTTGTCTTTGTTATTTTGTCTTGCAGTTTAATGAGATATTCGCCACTCATAAGAGGAACGTCTACCGCATTCGCCAATGCTGAGACTTCAGCCAGCTTCACTGAATCGCTAAATGTTGCCGTGTTATCTGTCTTGCTTGAGTGCCTAATGATTGCGGCAAAGCCCTCTAGCCTTTCGTTTACAGGCGCTTGCCAGCGAAGAGATGCCCGAGTGAAGCTGACTGGTGTTATTGTTACGCCGGAAACGTTTGGGACTTGCTGCCTAACATTATCAAGATTTGTCGATAAATCTGGCACAACGCCTTCAGCTCTGACGTAGGCAGATTTTTTAACAGGAAAACCAATGCCTACGGCTCTAACCTTTACTTCAAGGGTTTTACCTGTTTTAATACCGTCAACCGTAAGGGATGTGTCTGTGGTGTTGAAAGTTTTATAATTACCCCCGCCAATGCGATACTTTACGTCAAAAGAAGCCGTGAAGCCTCCATCACCTCGTGACCAAGTGGCTATGGCGCGATTGGTTTGTCCGCCATCCTTTGCAATCAGCTGAAATTCAATCGGCATTAGATCACAGGCTTAGGGGGCTTCTGGTCAATAGTAGTAACGTCCTCAAACACCAGCTTTTCATCTCCGTCCGCAGCGGCATAAACGCTGTCATTGAATTGAACAGCTACAACGGCGAACGTCCCATCAGCATTGTCTGAGACTGAAAGGCAACGGAACTTTTGCTCGTTTACGCTGTCAGTGCTGATTGAATAGATCGCCTGCACAAGAGGTGCAGAGCTGAATGGCGTATTTTTGGCATCTATCTTGATCGTAATCGTAGTGCCGCTGGTGTTATCAGTATCGATTTTTTTGCTTTCAATCCCGCCATTTGTCAGGACACAGGTCAACGTTGGATTGCTTCCGCTAGGCAAGGTGATTGATTGGTCAGCAACAATTGTGGTTGTCGTGGAACTGCTAATACGGCCAGACAAGCGCGTGCCAGCACGCAACTCATCTTGAATGGCAAACACCTGACCAGGGAACACAAGAGCACCTTCTAAGCCAACAGCAAAAGTGACGGTGTTCGCGTCGATCTCCTCCGATTTCATCATCCAACGTCCCATCCGTCTGGCTTGATTTTTAGAAGTGCAGCCAAAAGCAAGAACTTCTTTAACTTGATAACCATATTTTTCAATAAGGTCTGCGTCTTCAATGCAAATAACGTTTGGCTTGTAGAAGTTGTCTGGATCGCTATACCGAATTTTGATGCTGGTGCTGCGGGTCTTTAGTGAAGATCCGCTGTAGTTGAATACGCCGCCAATGACGTTGGAGTTTGTAAAAATATGAACAGGGTCAATGTCTGAGCCGTCGAGATTGCCGTGATCCGCAGTCACTTGAATAACGTTTGACTGCCAATACATCATGCCCCTGAACACACTGGCAAAATCCTGCAGAACAGTGAAAGCCTCGGCTTGAGATGACACCTGAACGTTGCAGGCAAAACGCGGCTCTCCGTCTATCAGCTCGTTTGCATAACGCGCCAACGGGTATAGATCAACCCAGCTTAAATTATTTGCATTAATGAAATGCCCCGCCCCATAACGTTCATTGGTAAGCAAATCGTAGAAAATGCAAACAGGGCATGTTGTCCAGGTTTCTTCTTTGAGCTTGCCGTCAAAAGTACCAAGAAAATCAAGGCTGCCATCTGGCCTAGCAATTGCGTTTGCCGGTATGCGAACCTTTCTGCCACGGACCAAGTACGCTCTTGTTGGAAGAGTCTGGAACTCTTCTGTTGAGATGCTCATGCCTACACATGCAGAGAATGGATAGGCTGATCTAATGTTGAATTTTTCAACGACTGCTGACCAAACTAAAGTATTTGCACGGCCATCCTTTAAGGGTGTTCGCTTGGGAATTTCTTCAAATTCGCCAAAGTCAGCTCTAAAAATTTCTCGGTCGATAATTTCAGAGTCAGCCCTTTTATGTGCAATTTTGCCTTGATATTTAGCTAGAGGGTATTTTGCTACCTTAACGTTCCAAGGGCCTTTGCCCTCTAACTCAATGCCGCTTATTTTGTACTGATAATTTGTGGTGCTTATCCCCTCGATGTAAAACATATTATTGTAGCTGTTTGGCCTGAAATCTTCGCTCACGCGATTGACGCTTGATTTCTTAACTTCCGTGAACGCGCTGCCGCTTCCTTGATCTTGAATAAACACCTTGAAACAGATTACCGCATCAAACAACTGACCTTTTACAAGACCCTCTTGCGCTGTAGAAAACAAACGCGGGACAGTAAAAATTAGGTCAATGCTGTCAACTTCAGTGTCAGTAATCTGTACAACCTGCTCGCCTGCACCGTAATCACGCTGTTTAACTTCTGTGCCTGTCTTGTTCAAAATCTCGGTGTAGCCAGTGCCTACCTCTTTATTGATGTTGACGACATTAAATGTTTTGCCAGAGGCTTGCGGCAAATAACTCTGACCACGCCCTCCAAGCCTTACGTCGAATGAGACGTGAGCTTCAGTTACAAGGTCTTCGTCGTCTGCAGACCGCAAAGCTGTTTCGTCAAGGAAAACGCCCTTTCGGTCACCCTCAATGCCATCAATCGGACCCTCACAAAGAAGGTCAACGATCTTAATTACGGAATCAGAGTTAAGTCCCATTTTTAAGTCTCCGAAAGCCCTTCAGTCCTGTTTTCACTACTTGTGAAAAAATGATTATATCCAACACCTCGCACGACAAACTGCTGGCCTGGGCCAGCGTCTGAATCAATAATTCTTATTGTTGGGCGTACTCTAGTGCCACTGTCCTCTTCGCCAGTTACGGCATAAGCAATAGCATGACAGAATTTGTAACTTTCCGTTGATCTCAACAAGCCTTGTATTGTTCCGCGAGCTGTGGCGAAATCAGGAGAATCGGGAGCATCGTAATTTTCTTTCTCTACAACGATCTCGTAAGTCACAAAAGCAGGAACTGTTTTGTCGCCGATAACTCTTGAAAGGCCGTTGTTTATTTCTATTAAAATCTGCAAGTTTTCTCTTGTTTTATTGCTCACGCCGAAGTCTTTTAGGTCGTCGACGAGTGTGATCTTGTTTTTACTGTCGAATTCAACAATTTTTTCTATCTTTCTCCTTTGAAATTGTGCGCCCTCCTCTTGGCTGCCTGTTAGGCTGTCTTGAATCCTTACTTGCTTGTCAAAATATTTTCTAGTCCTTAGCCCGCTCAATGATTCAAATTCATTTTTGACCTTCTCGCCGTTGATCGTTATTGTTTTTTTGCCTGGTGTTATAAAAAAGTCACTGGTAGGATCGCTTTCACTCGTCACTTCAACCTTTGACGAAATTAAATGACTGCCAACCAACAACTTGCCGTAGACCAGTGGAACTGTCGCCCCAACACCCACCGTATTTGCAGGACCAGAAAACGCATAAGACTGTTGGCCTGATGTGGCACGTGAAACACCTTGTGGACCTGAAGCGTTCGTGTTTTGCCCTGGCGCAGTTCTGTTTTGAAGAGTAGGAATCGTAGGTTGCGGGGCAAGCATCTGCGAAACGCCGCTAAGAATCAAGCTTGCACCGATTGAGCCAATCGCAATGGATGCTGCGCTTAAAGCTGCAGTGGCAGCAAAGCTTGTAGCCGTACCTGCAACTAAAGCCGCTCCAGTTGTTGCCGTAAACGCACCAGCGCCTAACCCGAGAAAACCCGCTCCTAAAGGAGCAGCGACGATAGCCAGTGCAACAAGACCAACGCCTAAAAGAATTTGATTTGTTCCTCCACCTCCACCACTACCTGCAACAACCGGCGTGAGCACCAGATCATTCTTGCCTAACGGCAACTGCAGATCTTCGTACCCTAGAAACGTGCCAGCCTGCACCAACGTATAACCAACACCATGCTGGTGCGCTTCAACCAGCTCTTTCTGAAGCGCAGGATGGTTAATGCACAGCAGCTTGATCGCCTCTGCAGGAGAGCGCAAGTTGCAATAAACATGCTCTGAGCCGTAACGCTCGCCCAAATCATCCAGCAACCTAACGGTCTGCTGCATAACGAAAGACCGCCGCGACTCTAGAGACATAGTATCGCCCAAACGGTTCTACCGCACTTAGTGAATCTTGCCGCTGGTGCAAAATCCGCTCATCAGCCAACAAAATCGCAGCGTGCATTGGTGTTGCCGTCCCAAGATTCATGATCAGCACATCACCAGGGCGTCTGCTGGCGTAAGCAACCTCTTCAAAGCCGATAGCCAACGCCTGCTGCAAAAAGATGCTTTCGCAAGACTCCAAGTCAGCAGGGCGCTCAAAATCAGGCAACTCAATTCCCTGCAAGCCAAACCAGTCACGCACCAGCGTGAAACAATCAAATTTTCCGTATTCCCACTGCCTGCCGATCAGGGCTCGATAGTCAACCATTGCTTGTCTGGCACGCTCCAAATATGCCACGGCAAATCCGTTCCAGTACAAGCACGTCTGTCAGCTTCGCTAGCGGGACCGCCTTCAGGGTGAGAATGCACTATCGCTTCAACAGATCCAAAGAACGATGCGGTTGCATAATCTCGCGGATCAATCGCAAAATCAGCGGAGGGATCATCGGCAATGTTGCGACAAGGCCAATACTTCCCGTCAACAACAACACCACAAGCTTCACTAGGCAAACACCTTAAAGCGTGCTGCTCAGCGTCAGACTTGAAGTCGCGCACCTGGGAATCCTCCAAACGGCAGCAAATCGTCATTCACGCCAATACCCTCACCTTTCGAAAAACGCAATTCACATGCCCTTAAGTTCTTTGCACATTGATCTTGCGATGCATCTGTAACCGCTTGATTGTTGAGGTTAAACATTTTGCCTGGCTTGTAGTTGCACTGAGTGCCCTTGTACTTCCAAGGACAGTGCTCAACGACTTGCCTTGTCGGCAAACGAAGGTTGGTAAGGTCAAGTTTCCCAACCAGCTCAAACTCGACAAGTTCAGGATTTTCAGTTGCTACTCGGTCGATGTACCAAGATTCGTAGCCACCATGAAAAACTGCTGTTGTATCGGCAGTTGGGTTTGTACCGCTTTCAAAATTGACAGCATCCAAAAACTTCTTACACGTCCGGATCCGACGAACTTCTGCGTGCAACGGGTTATAACTGTTGAGCAAAGACGTAATTGCACTATTCGCATTGGCAATTCTCATTCTGGGACGAGGCAACGTGCCCTTTGTTGTCACCGCAAAGCCGTCAACTTCAATAGGCACAGCCGAGTAGGTGACGCCATCAAACACAATGTCTTGCGACAACTCATTCGTTCCAGCGTGGTAGTAATACACTAAATCCACACCGTTGACCGCTGCGGTTAGATGCAGCTGGAACAGTTCAATAATTGCTGACGGCTCTAAGGAGTGAAGCTCCCTTTGAACGTTACTCTGCGTTGTCGTCATGACTCAAACACCTGCTCAAATGTTGCCTGGATCGTCGCACGGTTCAAATATGGAATGGACTTGCTCCACTGACGGCAGATGAACTTGCTGCTGCTGCTTTCGCCGGGTGGCGTGAAGTCAAAGTTTTCCGTTCCACCACGTGCATCTAAAAACGTTTCAATGGTGTCAGCATCCGTTTCGGACACTTCAAACGTCAAGCTATAGGACTTGGGGTTTTGATTAATGCCAAACGTACTGCGCTGGCTATACCCTGATCCGAACTGAGCAATCCTGACGTTTGGGGCGCTGGTCTTCTGAAGACCGTAAGTTGGATTGATAGAAGGGAAAGTAGCCATCAGCTCAGAAGTCCTCCAGGCATTTTCTGTTTAATGATCTCGGCCTGAACAGCAGCACCGATTGCTCGCCCAAGTGCTTTACCCTGCTGTCCATCACCTTGCACGTTAGAACCTGAGGCGTCAACGTTCACGGTTACGTTAGCCCCGCCAAAACTGCCTGATGGTGCGATGCTGCCTGTCCGGCCTGGAGTAAATAACTCAGGGCCACGCTCACCAACCATGTAAGAGCGACCGCCTTGAACGGTGCCACCACTTGCGCGACCACCACCAAAAAGATTGCCAAAACTCCCGCCAGTTTGACCAAGCGCACCAAAGGCTTGATTAAGCCCCATCTGCAGGAATTGCCTTGCCAGTTGCTTGACAATGCTGAGGGCTGACTCACCCAGGGATTTAGTTCCCTCCAGTGCATCTATAAGTGCATTTGTGATGTTGTCTTTAATAGCATCACCTACTTTTTTGTACTTATCAGCCAATTCTTCTGCACCTTGTTTCTGCGCTTCAATCTGTTCTGCCAATCTCCGCGCATCAAGGTTAGCTTTTTCAAGCTCGTACGCTTCGCTGAAAGGAACCCCCTGTTTCACAAGATTGAGAACTTTTTCAGTGAAATCAGCAAATTCACTGCCTTTCTCATTGGCAAGGGTCAAAAGCCTTGTCTCTTCTTGGCGATTAACAACAATCTCGCGTTCAGAAATAAGCTGGTCTTGTGTCAGCTTAATTAAATTGGCTTTGATCTTTTCTGCTTTTTCTAAAGCAATCTGCTCAGGTGATTTGCCAGTGGGTGTTCTAGTGAGCAACTTAGGGGGGTTGACTACCGTTGGCTTGTCTTCCGCCGCAATTTGCAGTTGGCGTCTACCAAGCGCATTCATCTGGTCATCAATTAAGCCTTGCAACCCTTCTAAAGCAAGGCTTTCTTGCTTTGTTGCTCCCCCAAGGCGTCTGTTTTCGATTGCAGTACCAAACTCCCTTACAAAATTTCTTATGTCTACCAGCCGTCTTGCGGTTTCTTGAATTGACGCCTCATCACGCAATGTCGTTGTCGGCATTGCGGCTACGTTTGCCCGCATCTGCGCGATGTCGCCCATCGTGCCGCCAGGAGTTAGCATCGCCAGCTTGGTGCTGGCTACTCCACGAGCAACTTGCGACGACAAAATATCGTTGAAGCCAGCAAGAATTTGATTCGTTAGGCTAAGAATGCCTTTCAGGGCAGGGCTTAGCGCGTTGCCTATGTGTTGAGCGAGAACTGTGATGTTGTCAACTAGGGTGCTGAACTTACCACTCAATGTTTCTGACTGAGCGATTGCGCCGTTGGCATACTTACCACCTGTATTAGTAATGTTTTGCAGCGCAACATTGACCGCATCCGCGCTGATCCGGCCACCTTCTAAAGCTTTGCGGAACTCATCTGCAGTGAAGCCATACATCTTGACCAACTCGTCTTGCAGCCCAATACCACGCTCTTGCAGTTGGAGCAGCTCTTCGCCTTGCAGCCTGCCTTTTGCTTGGATTTGGCCGAACGCTGTTGCGATGCCGCCCAAATCAGCGCCAGTTGCGCCAGCAACGTCGGCTAAACGTTTGGTGACATCAACGATCTGTTCTGTCTCAAAACCAAAAGCCTTCAAACGTTTGGCAGTTTCAATCAGCTCTGCACTTGTAAACGGCGTCACAGCGCCAAACTGCTGCAGCTCTTTGATGATGCTGCGGGCATTGCCCAGCGACCCTGTAAGCACTTCAAGGCTCTTCGTCTGCCGCTCAAGTTCTGCCGTTTTGAAGATGACAAACTTGCCAGCCTGGAAAAAACCAAAGCCAGCAGCAAGACGGCGAACAGCCTTGCCAAGATTGTTAACTCCTTTCGACGCCTTATCAGCCGTCCTCCCCGTATCCCTGATTCCTTTGTTTGTTCGACGGATGCTGTTCTGCGCGCCGTTAGCAGCCTGCTCTAGTCGCTTAGTGCTTTGCGTAAGCCTTTTTATCTTGGGACTGGCTTGGTCCTGCAGCTTGATTAGCAGGGTTACGTCTTCTGCCACGGCGACCTAGCAATAAGCGAAGTCTACCGCCGCCCTTGCTTTGCGCGCTGCATAGCTTTTTCTTCCATCTCAGACTTCAGCTCATGGAAAGCCGCAAAATGCACCAGCTCGTCATCTGTCAACTCGGTGCGAAGCCTGCTGACCGTCATTCCTAGTTCGCAGGCCAAGTAAAACTCATAGAAAGTCCACTTGTCCTGCTTCAGTCGTTTTTTGCGTCTTCGAGACTGGTCTCTTCGCCGAGGCCAAAGACGAACAGCTCGACTTCATTTAAGACAGACTCAGGCAACTCGCGTTGCAGTTTCGCTGCATCAGCCGGAGCGAACGCCTTAGTGCCATCCTCCAGCTCGGCAAGCTGACAAAGCATGTTTGTGCTGATGTCCAGAGCTTCATCAGAACCAGCAAGATTCTGCGCCCGTTTGCGATCAGCGCGGGTGATCGGCTTGAAATACAGATCGATGATCTTTTTGCCGTCGCCGTTTTTCAGCTCAAACTTGCGACGCTGGTTGAGATCAAACGCCCCAACCAGCAGATCAACCGTTCTTTGAGTCGCAGGCATCAAATACCAG
>MDSZ01148468.1_pt1 | contig 12557 bp, 3 predicted proteins | sample 811201 | NCBI WGS metagenome assembly MDSZ01 (sample SAMN05326647, study PRJNA326480) | marine metagenome | isolation source: seawater | place: Indian Ocean: North | collected 2010
AATTCCAAAGACACGAAGTTCCACTTATTGGACACTACACACCGTACACATTCGGAACTACTTTTGATTTAAGGTCTAATGATAGAAAAGGTCCTAACGGAGTCACTGGTGGATTTTGGTTGGGTGAAGAGGGGGACTTGTATCCTCTCGGTTATAATCCTATAGTTGCAACAGGTCCGACAGGAACTAATTTCACGGTTGGACTTCGCGGAATGACATTTGCAACAGTACCCGAAGGTGGTTACACATCTCACTATCCTGGCGACTTCCCTCTCGGTACTGCGGGAGCAGGAGGACCAAGTGCAGGTTTCTCTGCTGATGTAAATCATCAAGCAGGTGGTGGAGGTAATGGACCAACGGGCGCACAATATTATGGTTATGATTTCTGGGAGATATATCACCACCCGAATGTAAGAAACTTAAACAATATACCAGCAGGAACTAGTTTCGGTGGAATAAGTCTAGCAGACTTTGTTGAGATGCCTTTTGGCGCTCACTTCCACTCAAATCCAGGCGAAGAGGGAGACCCATATTATGGTTCACCAAACGCAAATTACAGCAGTCCACACGGAACAACCTATAGTAATATAAATGAAACATTGGGTGGATTTACTTGGTAAACATATTTAAATCCAATTAAGCGGAGATATATAAACATATGGCGAACGATGCTTTTAGAAAAAGATTCTCAACTCACTTTGCTGAGAAATTTTATTCAGACTTTACAAACAGTTCTGAAGACGAATATCTATTGTTTGTAGGTAAAGCATCTCCTTGGGGTGATGAAAATTCTCCCGATGCTTCCACTGATTCGGTATATGACACAAATTTTGCTTGGAGAAATTCTCTTGCGGCAAAGAGGATTGATATAAAAAATGTCTTTCATGTTATTCCTAGATATGACTGGACATCCGGCACAGTATACTCCGATTATGATGACTCAACTGACCTTTTCACCACAACTACTAAATTTTATGTTTTGACCGAAGACGACAATGTTTATAAATGCATTTTCAATAACAACGGTGGTGTATCAACCAGTAAACCAACATCAACAGGTTCTGAAATTATAACCACCGATGATGGTTATCGGTGGAAATTCATGTTTAGAGTCTCAGAGGACTCTAAACCATTCTTGACTAAAGAGTTTATTCCTGTTAAGTTTGTAACCTTTGAACCAAGACCAGATGATGAAAATGATTTTCAGTGGAATGTTCAATCGTCAGCGACAGATGGTGGAATAGAAGACATTCGAGTGGGAACTACAGGAGATTCTGTATATGCGAGTTCCACTCTTTCAAGTGCTTTTATTGGTGAAGCAGTTGGTTCGAACCAAGGAGCAAACAAGAAAGATAATAATGTAGTTATCTTAAATAATGGTGCTTCTGACACCGATGATTATTATAACAATTATGTTTTATACATTGATGGTGGTTTGGGTTCTGAGGTAGGACAGTCAAAAAGAATTGTTGATTACATTGGAGCAGAGAGAAAAGCAATCTTACATGAAAATTTAACCTCCGATTTATTTTCTGGTACAACAACATATGTCGTTAGACCCGAAGTTGTCATAAGTGGTGATGGTTCTGATGCTAAAGTTATCACCGAGGTTGGGAGCAACAAACAAATCAAAGGAGTTAAGACCATAAATGCAGGCAAAAACTATACATTTGCAACTGCTAGGGTTACAACTACCGCGTCTTCGGGTTCTACAGACTCTACTATTACTTTAGAAATTTCTCCAAAAAATGGTCATGGATATAATCCAATTAAAGATTTTGAAGCATCAAGGATAATGATTGTTATCAAAACAGATGCCGATGAAGGTGGTGATTTTACTGTAGCAAATGACTTTAGACAATTTGGTATAGTTAAAAACCCAATACTTGCAACTGGACCAAGTAGGGGAGAGATTGCGGGGACAGAGGTAAGCACGATTAATGAGATAACGGTAAGAAAACCATATAATATAACGACAATGCCATACAACTTCTCCTTAGAAAATGGAACTTTTAAGATTGGAAATTATATTTTAGGAACATCGACACAATCATCTGCAAAAATCGAGTCATGGAAATCATCTAAGAATAATGAAAACGAAGGAATTTTAGAAATCTCATCCCTCCGTGGAGGATTCTCTGGACCAGCAGAAAACAAAAAACTTATTCGTGTCAATGTAGACGAAGGACTAGGAACTGGCAACTACACCGTTGGTGAAACTGTAAGACAGAATAGTGGAGGAACTTCCTCTACGGCACTTGGTAAAGTTGATTCTTGGAGTGACTCCTTGAAAGAATTAATTATCGAGGTTGAAGAAAATTCATTCTCTGGGGTTACTGGTGGTATCACTGGTGATGTCTCTGGTGCCGGTTATGGTCCTCCATTCTTTGATTTTTCTAACGCAGGTGGTGAATTATTAAAACAATACACGAGTGGTTCAACTGGTTATTTTCAAATTGTAAATATTGCAGGGAACACTCAAGACCATGGTAGAATTGTCTCCATAACCGAGTCGGTGAAAAACTACAATGCAAACCCAGTCTATAGACAGACACACAAATTAACAGTTAGCGGTTCATCTTTAACAACTTCTACTTTTGCCAAAGATGCAGGATTTACTCAACAGGATGGTGGTGTTACCACAGGAAGTCTTATTCTTACAACTGGAAATGTTGTCGAGTGGGATTATACATCAGGAAGCACCGGCGCATTGTATCTCACAAATGTTGTGGGTGGATTCACAAAAGGCGCATATATAAATGGTGGTTCTAATACTGTTGTAAGCATAGAAGAACCTGAACTAAAATTGGGGTCTGGAGAAGTATTATACATACAGAATATAAAACCCATTCAAAGAAACTTAGAGCAGAGAGAAGAATTTAAAATTCTTATAGGATTCTAGAATACTCAGGAGTATAATGATATATGCCGGCATACGATTCAAATCTTTTTAATATAACTCCATACTTTGATGATTTTGATGAAACTAAAAAGTTTCTCAGAATTCTATTCAGGCCAGGTTATGCCGTTCAGGCGAGAGAACTAACACAATTACAAACCATTCTACAGAATCAAATCGAACGATTTGGTAATCATATTTTTCAAGATGGTGCTAAAGTTTATGGTGGTGACAGTGCGACATCAAGAATTCGCTATCAACGGATAAACTTAACTTCTACTGTAGACACGGGAAGTATCGATATTCCTATCGACCAACTTATTGGTTATGAAATTACTGAAGTTGGAACTACAACAAAAGCAAAAGTCGTACACGCCATGGAATCGACTGGTGGTAAAGACTCTTACAAAATTCTGTTCGTTTCATTTTTAAGTGGTTCTTCATTCACAGAGGGTGCATCCTTTACTTCATCATATCCAACTGCCGGATGGAATGGTGTATTTGCATCACGGTCTAGTGATATAAATGATGCTACTGTAACTTTAGGTTCAGATGGACTTTCTGGTTCTGCAAACCTTGTTTCTGTTAACAATGGTATTTTCTATGTTGATGGTTATTTTGTAAAAAACGATTTACAAAAATTTACACCACATGGACTTACAGGTGATTCTCAATCTGTTAGAGATTTTAATAACCCTACGACAAAGGTAGGATTTCAACTTATTAAAAATTCAGTTTCTGATTCCGAGGATTTAACTCTTCGTGACCCCGCAAGTGGTTCTTATAACTACAACGCGCCGGGTGCAGATAGATACTCATTAAATCTTGTTTTAGGACAGAGTGTAAATCCTGAAGCAGACTTTGTTGAACTTGTTCAATATGAAAACGGAAAACCAACAAAACGACTACTCAAAACAGAGTACTCTGAAATTGAGAAGACTTTAGCAAGAAGAACTTATGATGAATCTGGTTCTTATACCGTAAACCCATTTGGTATTGATGTTCGTGAACACTTAAATGATGGAACAAATCGAGGGGTATACTCTGGACCAAGTGGAGATGATGAAAAACTTGCTGTTGGTTTGGAAGCAGGAAAAGCATATGTGTTTGGTAGTGAGTATCAAACACAAAAAACATATTTCTTGGATGTTGATAAGGCAAGAGAAACGCAAGACACCGTAAGTAAAGAATTGGATGTTAACATTGGTGCATACCTTGAAAATTGTTTACCATGTCTTCAAGAGTTTGGATATAATTATAATGACAGACACGGTGCTGGTGTGTTTCACCCCGCATATGGAGATTCAATTGGATTTGGTAAGTACTTAGCAAGTGCAATTAATGATGGTCTTGAGATAAAACTCCATGGACCCATGCCAAGATATGACGACTCCGCCGCCGATGGCGGGTGGTGGCCACTATTCTTAGACAATAAATCAGGCACTCACAGTCAGGAAAAGCAACATGAGGATGATGTACTTCTGTTGGGGGACAACACACAAGCATCAATATGCAATGCCGACCTTGCAGAACTTATTGGAACTGCAAAAATTAAAATGATAGTCAAAGATGGTGAGGTTGTCCAACAACAATCTCCAAGTGTTTGGGGCGGAGTCCGTAATTCAACCTCCCCTGTGAATGATACGACCGCATTGGGTAATCAAACAGATTACTCAGTTGCTCTTCCAAAATACAGAGTGTACCTGTATGATATTGAACTAAATTCTGGTAAGAGTTTACGAGATGTTTGTATGATGTCATATGAGGACACCTCTGCAATTACCAGAAACGATTTTAACACATTGAGGGCGCAAGGAACAGGGATTAATAAAAGTGTTGCTACCGGCCTTAATTTTGAACCTGTGGGTGATAACCGATACAAAATTTTGTTTGTGGGTGGTGAATTTGGCAACTGGGGTAGTGAACACCGCCGAGGCGATGATTGTGAACTTGCAAGATTGCCAATTGGTGTGGACTATGACTCCTTGACCCAGCCGCCTGGGTCTCTTGAAGAACCCGGCATGTTTTCTCTAGATGAGTATAGAGGTCTTCAGGGAAACAATAATTATGTTGTTCCTATTCCAGTAGGACCTGCTGTGAAACATGTAAATTCAATCGAATTTAGAAAAACAGAATTGTTTGATATAACCATCAGTGAAGAAGGTCAAACAGTTACGATTACTAATCCTGAAGATAATGTTTCTTTTGTTGGTGAAGGTTCTGATGGTGTTTTAACAAATGAATCTAAACAACACTACTTAATAATATCTAAACTTGGTGGATTTGTTGTTCCCAATGAATTCTTAACGATGACATTAAGTAATAATAAAACTACTCTTACAATTCAAGGTCTAGAACCAAGTCCTAATCTTTACAATAATCCCAATATCTCATCGGCCGATTATTATCATAGTCTTTCTGGTGATAATCAGTATACACTTCTTGCAACTCAAGTTATTAGAGACCCCGATGAAACAACACCAACCACCTTTAGAAGAAACAAAACAAACTTAAACAAAAACTATACAGGAATTGATTCTAGTGAAAGGGTTCTTGTTGACACACAAGGTCAAAGTTATTTTCTTCTCCCCGATTGTGACATTTGGAGAATTAACGGAATTACTGGAGGGACTGGTGCAGGAGATTTTGATTTAAAGTCAGACTTCATCTTTGATAATGGTCAAAGAGATGGTAAGTATGATTATGGTCGCCTTTACATCAAACCAGAAAAAGTTGAAAAATATGCAGGTAGAGAGGGAGAGGCACCACCTAATGTTTCATTACAAATCAACTATGATTTCCTAAAACATTCAGGAAGTGACTTACCATTTACTGTGGATTCTTACACAAATGATGGCACATTTGATTATCAAGATATTCCTCTATACACAATAGAAGAAACGGGACAAGTTGTATCTCTAGCAAACTGTCTTGATTTTAGACCTTCAAGAGAAGCAAGAGACAGTGGTGAAGAAGAAACAGACAAAGCATTTACCTCTGGTGGATTCCCAAGAACTGGTATTGCGGGTGGTGATGTAATCTATGAAGCACATACATTTTATGTTCCAAGAGTAGATAAAATTATTCTAAGAAAGGATATAAACACAGAAAAGCATGCCTTTGAAGTTTTAAAAGGCATTCCGTCTTTAAATCCACAAGCACCAGATGACAGAGAAGATGCAATGACATTGTATAGTCTGTCAATTCCTCCGTTTACACATAATGCTAGTGATGTTAGAATAACATACGTTGAAAATCAGCGTTACACAATGAAAGATATTGGAAATTTAGACAAGAGAGTTTCGAATATTGAATATTATTCTACCCTTACAAATACAGAGATTGAAGTCGAAAGTAGAAATATTTTAAGTTACGATGGAACTACGAATGCATATAAGAAAGCAATTTTAGTAGATTCCTTTAGAGGTTCTGATACTGCTGATGTTTCAGATACTGACTATGTTTGTTCGATAGACAATGAAGAAGGTCAATTGAGACCAGCGTATTCAATCGAGAATGTTGATTTACAGAAACAAACATCGACATCGGTAAGAGAGTCAACTGATGGTATCATAACTCTAAATTACAGCGACAGTCCCATTCCTGTGATTCAGCAAAGTCTCGCAAGCGAAACACTCAAAGTCAATCCCTTTAATTTGGTTAACTGGTTAGGCAGTCTAACTCTTGACCCGCCTGGAGATAATTGGTTTGATGTAAACTATAGACCAGTTATCAAGATTAATAGTCGAGGTGAAAATGACAACTGGAAGGTTGCAAATCTAACAGACCATTCTGTAGGAAGCGAACAAGATGGAGATTTGAAGGCCTTAAACTCTAAAGGGTTTGGTACACAATGGAATGATTGGGAAAGTTTATGGAGCGGTATCGAAATTAATCGTGGTGACCTTTATGACGAAGAAGGTAGATTGTTCATAAACAACGCTCGTGTTCGTGAAGGTGATAAAGCAGTACAATCACTAAGAGAAAATAATACAAATCTAATTTCAAAGAATGCTTTAAGCGTTTCTGAGAAAAAGAGTAGACTTGGTGTTAATGTTAGAACTTTGCCAAATAGACTTCGTAAAATTGTCAAAAATAAAGTAGTTGACATTACGATTGTCCCATACATTCGTTCAAAGGATATAACAGTAAACGCAAAAGGTCTTAAACCAAACACCAGAGTATATCCATTCTTTGATAATGTCGATGTATCTATTCATTGTCAACCAAGCACAGGTATTACTGGTGAATCTATTGTAACAGATGATAATGGGTCAATAGAAAACCTAACCTTTAAAATTCCACAAGGAGCATTTACGACAGGAGAAAATGTCTTTAGATTAACTGATGAGAATACGAATGATGTAAATCTTGCTTTAACCTCAGCAGAAGCAATATATCATGCATCTGGTATTTCTGAGGTTAGAAATAGTGGAATTGTTTCTACAAGACCTCCTTTGGTAAGAAGACAAACGGTAACAAGTGAGAATGTTGCCACAAATGTATTTAACAGAAACCTAAACATAGATACACAGACCAATACTGCGTGGGTAGACCCATTAGCACAAACTTTCTTTGTTGAACCAACAGCACATCCATCTGGATTGTTCTTACACAGTGTTGACTTATATTTCGCAAAGAAAGATTCTACCTTGCCAGTATCAATTCAGATTAGACCAACTGTTGGTGGTTATCCTCACTCCTCTGTTATTGCTCCGTTTTCAGAGGTTACAAAAATTCCCTCTGAGATAGATGTGGACAGTGAATTCCCATCAACAGCAACCCGATTTACATTCTCAACTCCAGTTTACTTAGAAGCGGGAGAGTATGCACTTGTAGTGAACGCAAACAGTGATGACTACGAGTTGTGGTCTGCAACTGTTGGTGAAACTTCAATAGATACAAATACAAGAATCACTGAAAGTGCTTACATGGGTTCTCTATTCTATGCTCAAAATGAAAGCATAGCAGAACCAGATTACACAAAAGATTTAATGTTTACATTAAACAGATGTGATTTTGAATCTTCCACAGGAACGACAACATTCGAAAACACAACAACTGGACCTGTAAGTGTTAGAGGATTGGAGTGCGATACGTTTAAAATAAATGCTGTTGAGTTTATACCTGCCGGAACAAGTATAAATCATACGGCACAGTTTACTGACGATGGCGCGTTTGATATTAATCTAAACCAAAATGTTACAAATGAGGAACTTTCCTCTAAAAAGATTATTAAGGACACAAGTAACTTTAAGATTAATTCTACACTCAATCCTTCCTCCAGTTCGATAGTCAGTCCCATGATTGACACAAAAATGTTAAATGTTACATGTATAGAAAACTCAATAAATCTCTTCAATGAGGTTAGAGCAAATAATGAAAAGTTGCCTGTATCAATCGGTACAAACTCTTCAAAGGCAAGATATATTAGTCGCCGTGTAACTGTACCAAGAGAATTATCTGCGAGTGATATTAGAGTGTTCTTGTCTGTATACAAACCATCGGGTTCTGATGTTAAGATTTTTGTAAAATATAGTGATGGTGAGATTGATATTAACAATGCTCCGTACATGCAACTTGAAGTTAGAAATAACGATGATAATTATACATCAACTAGTGAGTTTGATTTTAGAGATGTGGAGTATTATCTAAAATCAGAAGACTATGAATCAATTGGTTCTGGTAATCTGAAAACATTCGTTGTTAAGATTTGTTTGTTTGGAAACCACTACCAAGTTCCCAAAGTTAAGGATTTGAGGGTAATAGCACTGGATTAATATATGAATCATATACCCATAAAAGATAAACCAAATCTAGTTCGGGATGCAAACACTGGAGCAATCTTTAATACTGATGTTGCCTCTTTTATTATTCATAAAAAAGAAAAAGAAGCAAAACAACAAATAGAGGACAACAAAAAACAAATAAATAACATAAAGAGTGAGATAATCGAAATGAAAGAAATGTTAAAGACACTATTGGAGCGATAACCCATGCCAGCGACAGGACCGCAATATAATACATATCAAATACCTGAGTTAGTACTCAGTGATACTTTTAATGAGTGGTTTACTCTTACCAATAGAGATATTATTGATAAACTAAATCGTTTAAAGGCATACAACATCGGAAGTACAGGTGATGGTATATCTGCCGGTATTGATACAGAGGGTACTTTAAATATAGAAATTGATGATACCATCAAAAAGAACATGAACTTTGATGGTCATGTCACCTTCAATGGTGCAGTCACTACAATCAATTCACAAGAACTCACGGTTGATGATTACAACATTGTTTTAGGCGGGACGGCCGCTGGACCAAGCACAACTGGAATATCTGCCGCGGGCGGTGGTGGATTTATGATAAGTGTAAAAGAGGATGGTGGTGCTACCGCCTCTTGGTTGTATAAAATACACTTACCGACTGGTATTGAACATCTTGACAACAACTTCTTTGAAAGTAGCGAACACATTCTTCTTGCGGCCGGTAAAAGACTTCTTTCTGGTGACCAAAAGGTTCTTATCGGTCGTTCAGCAGGTTCAGAAGCACTACAAATATCTTTTGCAAATTCTGATAATGTTAAACCCGCAGGTGTAACAGGTAGTCATCAAGACATAGTATTTAACTATGCAGGAACAAGCACTGGAAATCTTGCAGGTTCTACAATAGAAGCATTGCGTATAAGTGATGATGGAACTGTTCGATTATTTTCTGGTGGTCATCATAAACGAATATCACAAGCAAACCACGGACTCACCTTTGGACATACCGTTTACCTCACTGTAGACGGTAATGGTTATACTGCCGCAAATGCGGCCGCCCGTTCAACTGCTGAGGTTGTTGGTGTTGTATCAAATGTAATTAGCGGAACTACCTTTGACATTCAGTTTGGTGGTGAGATTGTTGGTAATTTTGGTGGTGTTCTTCAAACAGGAGAAGGACCAAATTTAAATGTTGGTAACGCATACTTCCTTTCATCAACCGAAGATGGAAAAATAACAAGTGCCGCCCCAACAACAGGTGGACAGATTCGAAAACCAATTTTAGTTGCTCTTGATACAAATCGAGCGTTGATTGTAAACTACATTGGTGGTGAACTTGTCGATGAAGCAGAAGTAAAAGCGGCAGGTGCAAGTAACCAAGTTACAATAGAACAAGAGGGTCACACATTTAAGGTTGGAGATGTTATTCGTTGGGATACAGGAACAACAAGCGACACTTATCGTTTTGGAATGTATACTAAAGCACAAGCAAACTCCGAACAAGAAGCAGAAACATTAGGACTTGTCACACAGACAGCAGTTCAAAGTGATGCGAACAAATTCAAAGTCGCTGTCTCTGGATTTATCACAGGTGTTGATGGTTTAATTCAAGGAGAAGGGTTAAGTGCAGGTGCTGTTTATTATCTCTCTGCAAATAGTGCCGGTAATACAACTGATGCGAGTCTAATTGTATCTCCTCCAAATACAGTTGGTTTTGTTGAAAAACCAATGCTATATGCAACATCACAAACAAGTGGTTTTGTTTATAGTTATCGTGGTAATGTAAACAGTGGAGTTTCTGAGACCGAAAAACCAGAACTAGAAGGTTTAACATTTGTACCAGTTAATCGAATGATGTATGCTAATTATTATGGTTCAAGTGATGGAACTTCTAATCTTTCAGATGCAACTAGTTCATTCCTGAATGATGGAACTGGAACACAAATCAATTTTGCCGGTCTTGACCCTAACGATGATGTTAATGAAGGTGGAAGTGGACTTCTTTTACCTACCCATGACAATCAACCAACTGCAACATTAAGGTTTGCTACACAGACACAGTTTAATAAAACCGAAGGATTTGCTGAACGATATGATAGAAATGGTGATGGTGAATACAACAATGCTATAATTCCCTTTGGGTTGGTTGGAACAAATTTTGGACGGCCAGCATTGGGTGGAAATGATGCAAATCCATTACACACTCCTCCGCTTCAGATGAATGCTCAAATAAACAATAAGTATTTTACTGTACTTATAAACATTGGTCACAACAACACATATCAATTCCCAGAAAATATGGTGTATGCGGCGTGGAATAACAGTTCTACTACTCAGGCATTTAAATATGTTAGAAACAATAGTGTAAATGGTTTCAGTGGATATAATGATGGAAATAGAGATTCAAATAACAATCCTAATCCAAAGGTTTTGACCCCAACATCCCATCGTGAAGGTGCGGGCGTTCAGGTAGCATCTCTTCCAGATATTGAAGTTCCACAAGATGCAAAATTCGTTAAACTTGAAATAATGTATGATGCAAGCACCTATGACGAAGAACCAATTGACGCTGATGTAACAAATAATCATGCTCACTATTTCTGTGATAAGTTTGACCCAAGTTTAATTGATGAAACTGGAGGAGACCACAACACAGATGACCCAAATCACAGACCAGACGCAGGCAGTGGTTATTGGTGGAATAGTAAAACTCAAGAGAGTATCATAGACCGAGGTTCTTTCAGATGGCAAAACAGAGAAAACTATCTCGGAAGAATCGACATGTCCCAGAGGGAATCGAGTTATGATATTGAAGCAAATGCTTCACTCGAAGCAATCATACCATTCGACCCCAATTCAAACACAACTCAAGCAGTGCTTGGTTATTTGGTTGGTGATGGACTTGTTTCTTCTACCGCACATATTAAGGTTGTAGGATTCTATGTAGAAGACCCAACTGTTCTTATTCCAAAACCGTTTGGAAGTTATCGAAACCTAATTATCAACGGTAATTTTGATGTTTGGCAAAGAGGAAATACTTTTGGTAATGATACATCTGCAACAGGAACATTAGTAAATACGCTTGCTGATATGCAAACTGTAAAAATTAATCCTTATGTTTCGCCACTTGCTCAAAAAGGTGGGTCACAAGCAGATATCGATGTTATCAAATCTCAACAATATACTTGCGACCGTTGGAGAATTGCCAATACCGCCGAAGGGACTTTCTCTGTTCATAAGAGAGAATTTGATTGGAGTGATTCAGATAATCTTCTACCCTCAACCTCTGCCCCTGCAACAAAATATCTGGAACATAGTGTTGTTTCTGAAACAAACAACCAGTTTCTACAACAAAGGATTGAAGACGTAACAATTTTAAACAATGAGTCTGCTACAGTTTCATTTTACTATAAGAGAATAGACCCATCAGTTAGAACAGATACTACCGTTGATGAAATTTCTACCACACTCAGGGCACTTGTAGATGGAGAGGGTAGTGATTTAACAAGTTCTACAGCAAGGTCCGACCTCGATTTCGCGGCATCACCCAATTACAATAAAAACACAAACTTCGAGATTACATTGGGACTTACAGGACCAACTCGTGGTATGAGTTCAAAGTGGCAAAAATATGTACACACATTTGACATTCCACAGATGGCGGGTAAACTATCTCGTGGTGGTGCGGGAATCACAGCAGGTAAGGGACACTGGTCTCTTGAAATTAGACCCAAGAGTAGTACGACAGATTCTTGGTTGGGTGCAGTTCATATTGCACAGGTTCAACTTGAAAGAGGAAGGCGTTCAACACAATTTGAAAGTCTTCCAGAGGAAATTACACTTCAAAGATGTCAAAGATATTTCCAGAAATCTTTAAATGTAGATGATGT
>MDSZ01224145.1_pt1 | contig 12557 bp, 14 predicted proteins | sample 811201 | NCBI WGS metagenome assembly MDSZ01 (sample SAMN05326647, study PRJNA326480) | marine metagenome | isolation source: seawater | place: Indian Ocean: North | collected 2010
AACTATTAGCTTTTATCATTGAATTTAATTATTTTGAATATCTTTAAATTTGGTAAACATTGCTTCAAATTCAAGCATTACATTGCCTGTAGGTCCGTGTCTTTGTTTCTGAATAATTAGCTCTGCTAAATGCGAAACCTCATTCATTTTAGCTTGCCATTCAGCATGCTCTACCGTTGCTGGTCTAGGCTCTTTTCCTTGTAAATAATACGCTTCTCTATACACAAACATGACAACATCTGCATCTTGTTCAATTGATCCAGACTCTCTTAAATCTGATAATTGAGGTTTTTTATCATCTCTTTGCTCAACTGCTCTTGAAAGTTGAGAAAGTGCTAAAACTGGCACCGCCAATTCTTTTGCCAAAGCCTTTAATCCTTGAGTAATTTCAGAAATTTCTTGGACTCTTCCATTATGTGAATTTGAGGCTCTCATTAATTGAATATAATCAATTACGACCATATTTAGTCCATATAATCTTTTGATACGACGCGCTCTATTACTTAATGCTGCAATTGTAATTGCTGGAGTTTCATCAATATATAAAGGAAGTTCAGAAATATCTTTTGATGTTTCAATAAATTTATCAAATTGTTCCTCAGATATTTTTCCTCGTCTAATATCATTAGATTTTATTCTAGACTGTTCTGAAAGAATTCTAGTTGAAAGTTGCTCTGAAGACATTTCAAGAGAAAAAAAGGCAACAGTACTTTTTTCACCATTTTCTTGAATTTTTTTTGCTGCATTAAATGCAATATTAGTAGCTAAAGCTGTCTTACCCATAGAAGGTCTTCCAGCTATTATTATTAAATCAGATTTATGTAAGCCCCCCAGTTTATCATCTAAATCTGTTAATCCTGTTGGAACTCCAACAATTCCCTCTTCGTTTTTATATGCGTTAGAAGCCATTTCTATTGTCTGCCTCATAGCTTCATCAAATTTTATCAATGATGAGGTGAAAGATCCTTTTTCTGCCAAATCAAATAAAGATTTTTCATAGTTCTCTATTATATTTTTTCCATCATTTCCGAGATCATTTTGTTTAGCTTGATCAATTACTTCTCCAGAAATTTTAATTAATTCACGTTTCACATAAAGGTCGAAAATTAATTTAGAATATTCAATAGCTTGTCTTGATGATGTTGAAAATTTTGTAATTTTTACTAAGTATTCTGGAATATTTAATTCATCCTTCTCTTTTTCAAAATAATTTTTAAGTGTAATTGGATTTGCTAAAAGACCTCCATAAATCAGCTTTTCTAAAGCTTCAAATATTTTTCTGTGTATAGGGTCGTAAAAGTTTTTACTTGTTATTATCAAACTGATTTCATCAAAGATTTCATTGCTTACAAGTATCGAACCTATTATAGACTGCTCAGCTTCAATATTATTTGGTAATTCTTCTGCTTTACTTTTTAAAATATTTAATGGCTGAGACATATTTAATGATAATTTATTTTATTAAAAAAAAAATATAAAAAAACTACTGGGGAAAAAGATGTATAATGTTAGTTTTCTTCTTGCGCAACAACTTTTACTTTAATTTGAGTTTGTACTTCTGAATGTAAATTTAAAATTACATCAAAAATACCTATTGATTTAATTTCTTTGATAGGTTGTATCAATGATGGATTTACGTCTACATTATGTGTACTCTTAAGTATTTTTGATATTTCTGTAGGTTTAACAGAGCCATAAAGTTCTTTGTTCTCAGTGCTCAATTTTTTTATTAATATTTCCTGACCTTTTATTTTTTCATCAATTTCTTTTGCCTGATTTTTTTTGTTTAGATCTTTTTTATTTAAATCAACTTTAATTTTTTCTACTTCTTTAATATTTTCTTTTGATGCAAATAATGCTTTTTTTTTTGCTATTAAAAAATTTCTAGCAAATCCTCTCTTTACATCAATTATTTCTCCAATTGATCCGACTTTTCTTACATTTTCTAACAAAATAACTTTCATGGCTATATAAGTGCAAGGTTTCTGGCTCTTTTAACTGATAATGATAAGTCTCTTTGTTTTTTTTGACTTACCGAAGTTATCCTTGATGGTAATATTTTACCGTTCTCAGAAACGTACCTTTTTAGTAGTTTTATATTTTTGTAATCAATTATTGGAGCATCTTTACCAGATAATGGGCATTTTTTTTTAAACTTATATTTTTGATTTTGGAAGACACTCAACTTCGCAAAGTTATTCTGTGAATTTTTTTTTTTTTGGCTTCTCTTTTTCATATCTCAATTAATATTTGACTTATGACTCCTCATTTTTTTTGAAATAATCCGTTTTTAAATCCAATTTTTTTACTTTAACAGTCAAAAACCTTAATAAATTTTTATCTAGTTTTTCATTTTTTTCTAATTCTTGAATTGTTTTTCCATTACCTTCTATCTTAAAATGCATATAATTGCCTTTCTTATTTTTTTTTATTAAGTAAGATAGATGCATTAAACCCCAATTTTCAAATTTCAGTATTTTACCATCGTTGCCCTCAATTATTTTGGTATATTTCTCCTGCAATTGTTTAATTGAACTAGCTGGTGTGTCTTGTCTTGCTATAATTGTGTGCTCGTAAAAGTTCATAAAATTTAATAGAAAAAATGAGGATATACTATTATAAATTTTCAATTACAATATAAAAAAAACACTTAATATATAACATTTTTATGTTTTCAATGGTCTTTCCTGGACAGGGATCTCAGTTAATTGGGATGGGTAAGGAATTTTATGAAAATTTTGATTATGTAAAATTGTTTTTTGATGAAGCAGATGAAATTCTAAAAAAAAAATTGAGTAAAACAATACTAGATGGTCCAAGCGAAGAGCTAGATAAAACCCACAATACACAACCAGCAATCTTTTTAATTAGTTATTCAATTTTTCAAACTATTAAGAGAGAAACCGATTTCAAAATTGAGAATGCAAGTTTTTTTGCGGGACACTCTTTAGGAGAATATTCAGCTTTATGTTGTGCAAATTCTATAAATTTTAAGCAAACAATAAATCTTTTAAAATGCAGAGGTGAAGCAATGCAAAATGCTATGCCGAATGGTTTGGGAGGTATGTTAGCAATTCTTGGAGTAAATATTGATGAAATTAATTTAATTTTTAACGAAAACAAAAATAGATTTAAATGTTATATTGCTAATGATAATTCTATTGGACAAATTGTGGTTAGTGGCAAAAAAGAAGATCTGGAAATATTAGGACAACAGTTAAAAAAAAAAAATATTAAATATATCAAACTTGCAGTAAGTGCACCTTTTCATTCACCCTTAATGTCTAGTGCAACGGATGAAATGAAAGATATTATAAATAATACAAAATTTATTGACCCGGTCACGAGTATTATTTCAAATGTTAGCGCTGAACCAGTAAAAAACTCTAATTTAATAAAAATGCTTTTAATTGATCAAATAGAAAAGCCTGTCAGATGGAGAGAAAGCGTAAATAATATGATTAAATTAGGTACTAAAAAATTTATTGAAGTTGGACCTGGTAAAGTGTTATCTGGATTAATAAAAAGAATTAATAGAGATATAAAATTGACACAAGTGAATACACTGGAAGACATTAAAAATTTGCTAAATGATTGAATTAAAAGGTTTAAATATATTACTAACTGGCTCAACAGGCGCAATAGGTGGAGCTATTTTAAGTAAATTATTAGATTTAAATGCTAATATTATTGCAACTGGCACCAATCAACAAAAATTAGATAGAATAAATGAAGATTTCAAAAATGTTACAACAATTAAATTTGACATCTCAAATCATTCTTCAGTAGAAAAATTTATTGATGAGTGTTGCTCAAATTTTAATAACAAAATAGATATACTAATAAATAATGCAGGTATAACAAAAGATAATTTAACAATAAGAATGAAGGAAGAGGAATGGAAAAAAGTAATTGATCTAAATCTTACATCTACATTTTTACTTAGCAAGTATGCTATTAAAAAAATGCTCAAAAATAAAAATGGAAAAATCATTAATATAACTTCGGTTGTGGGACATACTGGTAATATTGGCCAGGCCAATTACGCAGCCTCAAAGTCAGGTATAATAGGAATGTCAAAAAGTTTAGCTCAAGAGTATGGCAAAAAGAATATAAAGATTAACTGTGTATCTCCAGGATTTATCAAATCTGAAATGACAGAAAATATAAGCGAAGATTATAAAAAAGTACTTGAAGGAAAGATTTCACTTGAAAGATTTGGAGTACCTGAAGATGTGGCTAATGTTATCGCTTTTTTATGCTCAGACTTGTCAAATTACATAACAGGTGAAACAATACATGTGAATGGAGGTATGTATTTTAGTTGACAAACCAATATAAATATTTATTAAGAATTTTATTAATAAGGAGAAAATGTCAGAAGAAATTTCAAATAAAGTAAAAAAAATTGTTGCAGACCATCTTGGAATTGATGAGGCTAAAGTAACTGAAGAATCAAGTTTCATCGATGACTTGGGCGCAGATAGTTTAGATACAGTAGAATTAGTTATGGCTTTTGAAGAGGAATTTGGATCAGAAATATCAGATAGTGACGCAGAAAAAATACTTACTGTCGGTGACGCTGTAAAATTTATAGAAAACAAAGCAAACTAAACTTAAAAATAATGTCCAGCTTGAAAAAAGGTGGAATGTTTATCCTTTCATCTCCATCAGGAGCTGGAAAAACAACACTTGTAAAGAAAATTTCAAAAAATAGAAATTTTTCCGTTTCTATATCTCACACTACTCGTTCACCCAGACCAAATGAGAAAAATGGCAAAGATTATTTCTTCACATCAAAAAACAATTTTAAAAAATTAATAAAAAAAGGCAAGTTTTTAGAATACGCCAAAGTTTTTGATAATTTTTATGGTTCATCAAAAGATTTGGTTATTCAAAAGCTTCAAAAGGGAACAAATATAGTATTTGATATTGATTGGCAAGGCACCAGACAAATTAGAAATAAAAAATTAAAATATAATCTTTCAACAATTTTTATATTACCTCCCTCAAAAGATGAATTAATTAAAAGACTTATTAAAAGAGAAAAAAAAAAATCATAGAACAGTTAAAAAAAGAATGAAAGGATTTAAAAAGGATTTATTAAAATGGAAAGAGTATGATTTTGTAGTAATCAACGATAATTTGAAAACGTGTTATAATAAAATTATGTCTTATATAAAAAATAAAAATAGATTATCTTTTGATAAAACTTTAATTAGTAAGCATGTTAAAAATTTATTGAGTTAATCTTTCATAAAGTTTGCAAATTTCTAAATACTTATTAACAGATAAATTTTGTGGTCTTAAATTTAAATCAATTTTCAAATTTTTTGCTATATCTTCATAGTTTTCAAATAATTGCTTCATAGGTTTTTTAATCATTTTCCTTCTTTGATTAAAAAAAATAGTTGTTACATGTTCTAGGTTTTTTGATTTAATTTCATAAATCAGTTCTTTTTTAGGCTGAAAGACTACGAGCGAACTCCAAACTTTTGGAATTGGATAAAAACATTTTGGTGATATGTCTAAAATTTTAGATTTATTCATTTTCCAAGATGATAATATAGATAATCTGCCGTAATCTTTTGTATTAACTTCAGCCACAATTCTCTCAGCAACTTCTTTTTGAAAAACAAAGCTAAGACTGTGATATTTTTTAAAAAGATCGTCTTGTTTAATAAAAGATGTCAGTATTTTTGTTGAAATATTATAAGGTAAATTTCCAAAGACCTTTACAGGTTTTGTAAATTTGAACTCATTAAAACAATTTAGTATATCTCTATTAATAATTTCGATTTTTTTTCCGAATTTATTTTCTAATATTTTTGATAAATTTCTATCTTTTTCAACCGCTATTAATCTTAGTGGTTTTTTTTCTATTAATTTTTTAGTAAGTTTTCCAGTACCTGGTCCAATTTCTAAAATTATATCATTTTCATTAATATTTCCTATTTCAGTAATAAAGTTTAGTATTTTTTCGTTATTTAAAAAATTTTGACCTAAACTTTTCTTAGGTTTCATAATTAATGTAAATTTTCGATAAATTTCATTGCATACAAAAAAGATGAGGGATCAGATTTATTTTTACCTAACATTTCTGAATTTGGCCCATGATCAGGTGAAATCCTTATGAATGGAAGTCCTATTGTTATATTTATAGCTTCAAAATTAAATAACGTTTTTAAGGGCGTAAGGACTTGGTCATGGTACATTCCAATTACAACATCATATTTATCTATGTTTTTTTTTAAAAAAAACGTGTCTGCAGGAAATGGTCCATCTATATTTATACCTTTATTTTTTAAAACTTTTATAGCTGGTTGAATTATTTTCTCCTCTTCACTAAATTTATCAATTGTTTCACAATGAGGATTTAAACCAAGAATAGCAAATTTAATTTTTCTTTTTAAATTTTTATTGTAGAACTCGTTAATTAAAATAATTTTTTTACAAATTAATTTTTTACTTATTTTTTTTGATACATATTTAATTGGAATATGAGTTGTTAATGGCGAAACTGAAATATTTTTATTATATATTAACATAGCTTCATTTTTGGTTTTAGTTTTATTTGATAAATATTCTGTAATACCCAAATGTTTTTTTTTTAAAAAAGTCTTTTTTGAAATTGGTCCATTGATAAAAATAATTTTATTTTTATAATTTTCCAATATTTTTAACGACTCTTCAAAACAATTTTCGATGTATTTATTCGATTTGAAGGATATTTTTGCAAAAGTTTTATTATATTCGAATGGAATATTAATCATGTTCAATATATTTTTTTTAGATTGATCAATATTCTTAATTTGGTTAATTGCTAAAGAATAGTTTAGTCTTTTTAATTGTTTTTTTAATAAAGATATATTTCCGATTAATATAATTTTCTTTTTAAATTTTTTTTTTTTAATAAAATATTTTGCTATAATTTCAGAAAATGTACTAAATGGCTCACCTAAAGTTATAATAATAAAATTAATATTCATTTATTTTGACGTTTTGTTTTAGTTTTTTGTAGTGCATTAATGAAAATTGGTTAAGTTGTTTATTTTTTTCAAACCTGATTAAATCTTTTAATTCTTCATCAAAATTTAAAACCTGATTTAATTCTTTTTTATCATTTATTTTTAGCAATAAATATCCACTAGGATAAGATATCGGTTTGCTTATTTCTCCAGTATTCATATTCTTTAAAATATTATTAAGTTTTTCTGATAAAAGAGTTTCTTTTACCCAGCCAATACCCCCACCTTTGTTTGAACTACTTGATATACTAAATTTAGAAGCTGCTGTTTTAAAATCATTTAATTCTATATATTTAATAATTTTATTATTTATTTCTTTTAAGTTAGAATTTCTATCAACTTCGAATAATATTTCTGATAAATTATATTCATATTTCTTATCATTGGATATTTTAATTTTTAGTTTTTTTTTAAGTTTGTCTCTATCAATTTTTACTAACTGATTGTATTTTTTGAATATTAACTCGTTCCATAAAGCATCGTATTTAATTCTTTCTAATACTTTGTCATATTGAACTTTTTCTCTTTTTAATAATAATTTAAATTCTTCTTCGTTATTTACTTTTTTAAATCTAAATAAATTATTTTTTATTTCTTCTATATACATTAAGTTATTTAAATTTTTAAAAATGAAATCTAATTCTTTTTTTTTAATAACTTTTCGGATTAAAGAATTTCCTGAAATTTTTATTAATTCATCATCCGAAAGCTTTTTTAATTCTGGTCTCAGGAAAATTAAGTAACTTTTTTCCTCAATAATGTCTATATTTGTGATTATTTGATTATTTACTTTGTATTTTATAGTTACTTGTGCATTTGCTTTTGCTGTAACAAATATTAAAAATATAGAAAAAAATATTACTTTTAATTTAATTGTCATTCTAATTATTCATTATATTTCCAATATTTGAGACACCAATATTAGTAAATGGTATAATTTTAATTAAAAATGAAATACTTTGATTTGGTTCAAGATTTCCATCTGAATAAAATGTTTTATCAAAACCAAAATTCAAAGATAGACAATCTGTTAGATATTCATAATTAATATTATAACTTTGTGTATAATCATTTTTTAAGTCTTTTATTAAATTAAAATTTATTTTATTTTCACTATTGAAATTAATAACAGTATTATTTTTAATACTTTCTTTATTATCAATTTCAAAATCTTCAGTATAATATGTAAAATTTGATTGAAGTTTATTGTTAATAAATTCTAAATCTATAGCTTCTAAATTTGAATATTTCATGTTATTATCGTAAGAAAATTTGTATCCCAATTTTAAATTTTCATTAATGTTATAGTTTAAATTACCAAAAATATCTGATCTCTTCTCGTTTAATTTAGATTTTTTTGGAAGTTTTGAATTTTCATTTATTCTTAGTACATTAGCAATCTTGAAATTGTAAATATTTTTTTTAGAGTACAGTTCATCTCTCTTTAAATCCAAACCCAAAGTTAATGATTCACCACCTTCAACTTCATGGTTTGAGCCTATCCTATTTAAGTCAAAAACGCTGTTATAATCTAATAATATATCTTTATTTGTAAGGTCAGTATTATTATTTGGACTATATCTCATTGATAATATTGGGGTTAAATAATCTATGAATTTTTCAGAACTTTTTCTTAATGGTAAACTACTGTCAAATTTTAAACTCCCGAATAATTTATAATCAGAATCTTCATCAAAATTTTGAGAGTTTTTTGAGTAAGTATTTGAATTTTTTAATAAAAGATTATAATTTGAAACTATTCCTTTTTTTGTAATAAAATCATTTGAGTTAAACAAAAAGTCATTAGTTACAACTGCTTCATGAATATTTGTATCGTAATTTTTATTAAACCCATAAGTATTAAATGAAAATTTACCATTATAACTTTCTGGGATTTCTATATTTTTAATAAAGTTAAAATCTGGAAAAATAAATTGAAATCTATCATGGTAATTTCTGGTCAAATCTTCGTAAACTTTAAATGAACTACTTAAGTTTGAGTCATTAAACGTCCAATCCAAATTAATATTAGATAATAATAAATCATCATCATTAATTAATTTTGATGTTTTAGATAGATTATGATTTTTTAAAAAGTTATCACCTTCAACATTTTGTAAATTTATCTCAAATTTGGTATTATTATTTATATTCCCATTTTGATTATAAAATAAATGACCTTTTGTGCCGGCATCTCCTATTAAAAAACTAAAGTCACTAATTATGTTTGAATTTTGTAAAGCATGCCTGTACTCATTTTGAAGTAAAAAGCTCTTATCAGCATATATTTTAGGGTTAAAAGTTATATCTTTATCGATATCAATAACCTTAAAATATGGAATATTTATAGATGTCCCAAAACTTTCAGAACTTGCGTATGATGGTGTTAAAAAACCAGATTTTCTTTCAACTGTAGGATCTGGATGGTTAAAATAAGGAAAGTAAAAAATTTTACGATCAAATATTTTTAACCAAGTATTTTTGTATTCAAATATTCTTTTTTTTTTATCGTGTTTAAATTCATCTGTTTGAATTTCCCATCCTCTACATTTTTTCTTTTTCAAGTTACATGTGCTAAAAACACTTTTATAAACTAGAAGTTCATTTTCATCTGAATAACCGCTTCTTCCCTTAAGGACAGGCTCATTTTTGACATTACCAAAATATGATTTTTCAAACTCAATTTTTAATTCTTTTCCAATAATCCTTTTGTTTAGAAGGTCTATAATTAAATCTTCATAAATATATTTATTATTTTTATTATCAATAATGTAACCTTTTTTTGATTTAATTATTTTTTTTAAATTATCAAATTTAAAACCATCTTTTAATTTATAAATATTTTTTTCAATATCCTCAATTAAAACATCATTGGATCCATAAAGAATTTGACTTTTCCGGTCATAAAAAATATTTTTAGATTTTAATATATATTTATCTTCTAAATTAATCTTTGTATTTCCTTCAGAATAAAATAAATGTTTTTTTCTTTCATAAGTTATTTTTTCACTATTAATTTTCAAATTTTTATCTTTATCCTCCAAATAAATATTTTCTTTTAGCTTTAAAATTTTTTTAGTTTTAAAATATTCAGCTTTATTTGATGAAATTTCAATATTTTCTGAGGGTATTTTTAATTTAGAATTAATTGCAAATATTTTATTACCGTCATCTTTCAATTCAATATTTGACGCTTCAAAGTCAATTTCATTTGAAAAAACTTTTGAAGATAATATTAAAAACAAAATTGTGAAAATAAATTTACTAATTTTCATTAACTCTCAGCAATCCCATATTACAGATTAAAAATAATATTAATAATGGCGACCAAACAGACAAATAAATTGGAAGTACACCATTGTTCCCAAGCAAACTTGAAAAATAATTTAAAAAATAAACTACTACAGAAATAAATATACCTAAGATAATTAAAAAAAATTTAGATTTTATTCGTTTTGATCTATTAATAATTATAAATCCAAGAATTGTCATTAGTATATAAAAAACTGGCATACTGTATATTTTATTTAAATGTATTTTTATTTCAGTATTTGAATAGCCAATTTTTGAATAGCTTTTTGATAATTTATGTAATTCATAAATATTTAATGAATTTAAATTAGAGAATAAATTAGAAATTATTTCGCCGTTAAAGGAAGAATTATATACCAAACTTTTTAATTTTTTTAAATTTCCGTCGTTATTAATGACCGAAACATTATTTAGTTGCCAATTCTTAGATGCAATATTTGCCATACTTGCGCTTATTGTATTTTTATTTGTATAGTATTTATCAGCTTCGGTGATTGTTATAGATCTTAGTATATTCTTATCAAATTTCTTTGCATGTATTAAATATATACTTTGATCTAATTCTTCCTTTATCCATAGACCGTCATCATTTACGACTGCTAAATATTCATTTGTATTAGAAAAACTATTCTTTAGATCCAGGTATTTGCTCTGTAAAAAAGAAGAAAATGAATAATAAAACAACAATATGAATAAACCAATCAGTATTGTTATTGCTGTTAAATTATAAATTATTTTTAAATTACTAATTCCATTTGAATTAAAAATTTCTAATTCATTTCTATCATGTAGAGATAAATATAATAATTTTACCGTTATTAAGAATATAAAAGGAAAAATTTCATAGATCAAAGTTGGAGCGTTTAATAATGATAAAATAATAGTAAGATGTAATTCTGCATTATATTTTTCAGAAAACCTTATTTCTTCAAATATATTAACAATTATAATGATACATAAAAAAATGAGACTGACTATAACAAATTTTTTAAGAAATTCTGAAAATAAATAAGTTTGATATTTTTTTAAAATCATAAATATTGCAAATTAAAATTAGTTTTTATCAGAATATAACAATAAAAAAGTAATATTGAGATAATGGGCAGACATATAAATATTATTTCTAATAAATTTGAAGAGAATATAAATTTATAACTTAATTCTGAAATTATTATTATTACAAAACCAACAAAAAACAAAAATAATTTAAAATATTTTTGAAAAAAGTATTTTTTCGATTTTAATATTAATAATGAACTCATAAGAGATAAAATTACAATATACAATGGTCCGATTATCCTCTTAAATAATTCTTCATAGATATCTTTTAAAAAAAACTGATTTTCTTTTCCACATTTATCTATATTATTTTTTCTACCGTGCAAATATTTTTCCAAACATGAAATTAAAACGGCACTCTCTATCTCATCAACTTCCATTTCCTTTCTTGTTTTTGAATTTAATTTTGAGATATCGTATATCGTTTCTTTGAACCCAAGATTAAAAGTACCTTTACTATCGATATTAGTTATCTTTCCATCTAAAAGTTTAAAGCTGTATCCGGATCGGTTTTGAATTAGTTTACCTTCGCTTGCAACTATGATTTTGTTTGAACTATCATCTAATTTTTCTTTAATATAGATACCTTCGAAAGTATCAATACCATTATATTCTTCAACAAATATAGTTATATTTCTGGAAACATTGGAAAACTTCTTTTCTTGTATTAATTTTGGAAAAAAATCCACAGAAGAATTAATTAAATATTTTTGTCCTAAATTTTGAGTGTATGGAACTACATATAGGTTTAAAACAAGATGGAATATAACAAACACAAAAGAAATCTTGCCTAAAAAATTAATAAAGGTAATTTTTTTGATCCCATTAGTCCAAAATATCAATATTTCATTATTATCTTTGTACCTGTTCAATATAACAAAAAGTGTCAAAAAATATGTGAATATCATTAGTTTGCTGAATATTTTTGGAATATTGGTTATTGAAAATAAAAGATAAATTTTTATTGCGTGACCTTGTTCAGATACAATATCTAATAAATTTACTCCCTGAATTACCCACACTATTAAAGTGAACGACATTGTAGAAAGTATAAAGAATGTCAAAATATCATAAGAAAATTTACGAAATATTAATTTATTCATTGAAATTATTAATTTAATAAATATACAACATTATCTATTAAATATTTCAAAAAAA
>MDSZ01093590.1_pt1 | contig 12556 bp, 11 predicted proteins | sample 811201 | NCBI WGS metagenome assembly MDSZ01 (sample SAMN05326647, study PRJNA326480) | marine metagenome | isolation source: seawater | place: Indian Ocean: North | collected 2010
AGTAGACTTAACAAATGATCTTTATAAAAGCTATTTAAATGAAGATTTTATTTTTCATTTAAATGAAAACTCTTCTAAACTGACAAGAAATATTTTAGGAGAGGTTCATAATTGTGCAAGTATTCTATCTTTTTCAACGCAACTAATTGGGGAAATATTAATGGTTACTCTCATTTCTATTATGCTAGTTCTTATTGAACCTATGGCTGTGATAACGATAATTGCCTTCCTTTCTGTGATTGCAGGTTCCTATTATATAATATTTTCAAATTTTATTGAGAGGTTGGGTAAAGTAAGACAAAACATGGATTTTTTAAGAATTAAATTTATTAATGAAGGATTTTCTCTCATTAAAGAAGTAAAAGTTTATAAATTAGAAGATATTTTTTTATCTAGACATAATTCTGCATACAAAAAATCAATTAATAGTGAAGTAAATATTAATTTTCTAACCAATATAGCTAAACCAATATTAGAAACAGCAACAGTGTTAATCTTTATGGGATTTCTCTTATTTTTAATAATTTCCAAAAATAATACTATTATCTTATTTGATTATATACCTCTTATTGCTCTTTTAGGAGCTGCTACTTTTAGAGTTTTACCTGCAATTAATGGAATAAATCAAAAGTTCCAGCTCATCAAATATTTATCACCATCAATAGATGCGGTTTTTCAAAACTTGGTAGATTTAAAAAATGTAAATTTTATAAAATCAGATAAACGCAAAATTTTATTTAAAAATAATATCAAAATAAGCAATTTAGATTTTTATTATTCTAATAAAAAACATGTCATAAAAAATCTTAATTTTGAAATTAATAAATATGACATTTTTGGAATAATTGGTAGAAGTGGTTCTGGGAAAACTACTTTAATGAGTCTTTTAATGGGTATTTTGAAACCAAATTCAGGTAAAATTATATGTGATGGTGATGATATAAATTCATCTATAAATTCTTGGTATGACAATATATCATATGTTTCTCAAAACGTTGTATTATTCGATGATACAATAAAAAATAATATTATTTTTGGTAAATCATTTGATAAAACAAAATTTAATGATGTAATTAAAAAATCTCAATTAACAAATTTAATAAAAAAATTACCAATGAAAGAAGAATCTGAAGTTGGTGAAAGAGGAGTTAGAATTTCAGGTGGAGAAAAACAACGTATTGCTATTGCTAGGGCTTTATACCGAAATTCAAAAATAATTTTTTTAGATGAAGCAACTAATTCACTAGATCAAAAAACAGAAAATGAATTCATTGATACAATTCTTCAATTAAATGATGAAATTACCTTTGTTATTATTGCTCATAATAGTAAAATGATAGATATTTGTAATAAAAAAATTTCTTTGGAAGATACAAGTGAATAAAAAAATTTTGATTACCGGAGGAGCTGGATTTATAGGGAGTCATTTAGTTGACTTACTCGTGAAAAAAAAGTTCACTGTAACAGTAATTGATAATTTATCTTCGGGTAATCTAAATAATTTAAAAGATTCTATAAAAAAGATTAACTTTTTGAAAATTGATTTGTCAAACCAAAAAGAATTAGAAAAAAAATTAAAAAATAAATCTTTTGATTATTGTGTACATCTTGCTGCTTTAGCTGATATAGTTCCAAGTATTACTAACCCTGATAGATATTTTAATTCAAATGTTGTTGGAACATTTAATCTGTTACAAATTATGAGAAATAAAAATTTAAAAAAATTAATTTATTCAGCCTCATCCTCATGTTATGGAATTCCTAAAAAATATCCAACTTCTGAAGCGGCTGAAATTAATCCAGAATATCCGTATGCAATTACTAAAAGAATAGCTGAAGAGTTAATTGAACATTGGGGTAAAGTTTATAAAATACCATATGTTTCTCTTAGATTTTTCAATGTTTATGGCCCAAGATCGAGGACAAGTGGAACTTATGGAGCTGTCTTTGGCGTATTTCTTGCACAAAAGATTGCTAATAAACCATTTACTGTAGTAGGTGATGGAAATCAAACAAGAGATTTTACTTATGTTTCGGATATTGTGAATGCAATATATAAATCTTTAACCTCTAGAATATCAAACAGAATTATTAATATTGGCAGTGGTAAAACATATTCAATTAACTATTTAGTAAAATTACTAGGAGGTAAAAAAGTTACCATTCCTAAAAGGCCTGGTGAACCCAAGTGCACATTCGCAAATATTAATCTTGCAAAAAAACTATTAAAATGGAAACCACAAGTTTCTTTAGAAGTTGGTGTAAAGAAAGTACTTCAAAATATTCATTATTGGAATAATGCTCCTTTATGGTCACCAAGTAGTATAAAAAAAGAAACTAAAGAATGGTTTAAACTTTTGAAATGACAAACAGACAAAAAATAATTGATTACTCAGATTTAGCTAATTTTTTTAATAAAATTAAAAAGTCAAAAAAACAAAAAATTGTAACCCATTGTCATGGAGTTTTTGACCTCTTGCATATAGGTCATATAAAACACTTCAAAGAAGCTAAAAATTTAGGTGATATATTAATAGTTACTATCACTGCGGATAATTATGTTAAAAAAGGAACGAACAGACCTTATTTTAATGAAAATTATAGAGCTGAAGCCATATCATCTTTAGAATTTGTTGATTATGTTTCGATTATAAATGATAAATCTGCTGTCAATGCAATTAAAAGTATTAAGCCAAATTATTATTGCAAAGGAGAGGATTATAAAAATTTAAAACAAGATATAACAGGAAAAATTCATGAAGAAAAAAAATCTGTTGAAAAATATGGAGGAAAAATTTTTTTCACTAACGAAGTTACTTTTAGCTCAAGTACTTTACTAAATTCTAATTTTAATATTTTAAGTAAACAACAAAGTTTTTTTATAGATAAACTTAAAAGAAAATTTAATTTTAATGAAATAAAAACTTTTATTAATAATATCAAGAAATCAAAACCACTCATTATTGGAGAAACAATTATTGATGAATATACTTTTTGTGATGTAATTGGTAAATCTGGTAAAGAGCCAGTGTTAGTTTATAGAGATTTGAAAACTGAATTATATGCTGGGGGCTCTTTAGCAATCTCAAATCATATATCTGGATTTTGTTTAAATGTTAATTTGATATCAATGTTGGGACAAGATAATGAATACTTAGGATTTATTAAGAAAAATTTAAATAAAAATATTAAATTTAGCTACATTAGCAAAGATAACTCTCAAACAATTGTTAAAAAAAGATTTATTGATAAAAATAATAGTAATAAGTTACTAGGTTTATATAAATTTAATGATGAACAAATTACTAAAAGAAATGAAAAACAGCTTTTAAGTAAAATAAATAAAATAATTCCTAAGTCTGATTTTGTAGTAATTTCTGATTATGGACATGGTTTTTTAAGTAAGTTTATAATTGATAAAATTAAAGATAATAAAACATTTTTATCAGTTAATGCACAAATTAATGCATCAAATGTTGGATTTCATTCGCTTAATAGGTACTCAAAATCAAATATAGTAGTAATTAATGAAACAGAATTAAGATATGAACTTAGAAATAGAGATGGCAATTTAGATGAATTAATAAGGCAGTTAGCTAAATCATTAAATATACAATACTTAATTGTAACAAGTGGAAGTTCAGGGGTAAAGCTTTTAAATAAAAAAACTAATAAAATCCATTTTTGCCCTGCTTTTGCAAATAAAATTATAGATAAAATTGGTGCAGGTGATACATTATTAGCAATTATAACATTATTATTATTTAATAAATGCGATATTGATTTAGCACTACTTATTTCATCATTATGTGCTGCAGAGACAGTTGAGAGTATAGGGAACAGTAATTCAGTTAATTCAAATGGTATTCTCAAAAAAATAGAACATATGTTAAAATAATATGGAAAATAAAATAGATAATTTAAATAAAAATATATTCATTCTAGGCGGCGCTGGATATGTAGGTGCAGAACTTGTAAAATTTTTATTATCACAAGGGTATAGAGTTACTGTTTTTGATTTATTTATTTATGGCACAGAAGTACTTCCAAACCATCCAAATCTTATTACAATAAAAGGAGATATGAGAGATTTAAAACATCTAAATCAATCTTTAATTGGATGTACAGATGTAATTCATTTAGCATGTATTTCAAATGATCCAAGTTTTGAATTAAACTCAAATTTAGGTAAATCAATAAATTACGATTGCTTTGAACCTTTTGTAGAAATGTCAATTAAGAATAAAATAGACAGTTTTATTTATGCCTCATCATCAAGTGTATATGGTATAAAAGAAGAAAAAAATGTTACGGAGGATATGATTCTTGAGCCTTTGACAGATTATTCATTTTACAAAGCTGAATGTGAAAAAATACTTCTAAACTATTCGAGTTCAAAATTAACAACTACTGTTTTAAGACCTGCTACTGTGTGTGGGTATTCTAGTAGGCAAAGATTAGATGTAATTGTAAATATTTTAACAAATCATGCATATAATAATAATAAAATTAAAATATTTGGAGGAGAACAATTAAGACCTAATATTCATATTAAAGATATGGTTAGATGTTATTATTCAATACTAAATACATCAAATAATAAAAAAGATGGAAAAATTTTTAATGCAGGATATCAAAATCAATCCTTAAACAAAATTGCACAAATAGTAAAAAACTGCTTTAATGATAATATAGAAGTAGAAACTGTTTCAACGGATGATAATAGATCTTATCACATTAGTTCAGAAAAAATAAAGAATGAGATCGGTTTTGTTACAGAGTTTGGAATAGAAGATGCAGTAAAGGATTTAATAAATGCATTTAATAACAAACTTATAGTAGATCCACTAAATAACTCAGACTATTATAATATAAAAAAAATGCAAGAAATTAACCTCAAGTAATGCGTATTGGTATTGATTTAGATAATACTATAATCGATTATACTAAGGCTTTTAGTAATTATATTTCCATAAATAAAATTATTAATAATTCTGTTTTAAATATTCATAACAAAATTTTAGATAAATCTATTTTAAAATCTAATATTATTAAGAAAAAAAATGGTGATCTTATTTGGCAAAAGATTCAAGGTCAAATTTACGGTAAAAATATTAATATGGCTAACATTTATTTAGGATTTAAAAGGTTTCTATTTTTCTCAAAACTTAGAAATATTGAATTATTTATTGTTAGTCATAAAACTAAATTTGGACATTTTGATAAGTCCAAGACTCCTCTTAGAACTTCAGCTTTAAATTTTTTAAGTAAAAATGGTTTATTTAATTACTCAAAATATGGCTTAAAAAAAAATAATATTTTTTTTGCAGACAACAGGGATGAAAAAATAAATATAATTAATTCACTTAACTTAGATTTTTTTATAGATGATTTACCAGAAGTATTATTACATAAAAAATTTAATAAGCAGACAAAAAAAATTTTAATAAATAATCATTGCGCTAATAAAAAAGATATTTTTATGTATGTTACTAATTGGGGAGAAATAAATAATTTTTTTTTTAAAAAAAACTCAAAACAAGAAATTATTAAAATACTAAAACAATTAAATATTAAAAATCCTAAAAAAGTTGAGGCAATTAGAGGCGGTATAAATAGCAAGGTTTTTAAAATTTATAAAAAAAAACAAAATATTTGTCTAAAAATATACCCTTTATCCCAAGATCACCGTGAGAGATGCATGAATGAGTTCAATGCTTTTCATTATCTTAATAAAAATAAAATTTTTAAAACACCAAAATCATTAGCTGTTGATAATGATTTAAAAATAGCGACATATTCTTGGATTGACGGTGAAAAAACAAAAAGTTTAAATAAAAAGAACATTAAATATTTATTAAGTTTTATAAAAGATTTAAAAAATCTATCTCTTAAAACAAAAATTACTAAATTTAATTTAGCATCAGAAGCTTCAGTAAATTTAAATAGAATTTATGAATATAATAAAAATAGAATTTTAAAACTTAAAAAAAATAACTTAAATTATATGGAATTAAATAATCATATTGATCAAATTGATAAATTGAATAAAATAAATAATTTAAAATTAATAAAATTTATAAATAAAAATAGTATAAAAATTACACTACCTAAAAAAAATTTAATTTTATCTCCTTCAGATATTTCTTTAAGAAATATAATTAAAAATAATAACAATGATTTTTATATTGATTTTGAATATTTTGGTTGGGACGATCCATGCAAAACTCTAAGTGATATTATTTGGCATCCTTCTATGAAAATAAATAATGAAAATTATAAAAAAATTATTTTTGAATTTAATAAATTATTTTCTGATGACAAATATTTTAAAAATAGATTAAATTTTACATTTAATTTGTACGGTGTTCGCTGGTCATTAATACTACTTAATATTTTTTCTAAATATTATCCTTCTAACTTTAAAAAATTGGACACAAGCACTAAAAACAAACTATTAAAACAGTTAAATAAATCTAAAAAAATAATAGCAAATGTAATAGATGATAAGTATAAAAGCAAATATTTATATTATGAAAGTATCTAAATTTTCCTTATCTAATTTGAAGTTAGAAGCTCTTCAATTGAGGCAAAAAACTTTTCAAACTTTCATTGAGTTAGGAGAAGCCCATCTTGGTGGAAGTTTCTCAATGATTGAGATCATCATAAGCCTTTATAGGTGTTTATTGAATAAAAAAGACACTTTTATTTTAAGTAAAGCACACTCTTCGATACCATTTTGCATAATGTTAAGAGATTATGGATATAAGCCTGAAATTACAACTCATCTTGAGATAGATAAAAAAAATGGAATTGAATGCACAACAGGTAGTCTTGGCCATGGTCTTCCTATGTCTGTAGGAATGGCGTTAGCAAAAAAAATTAAAAAAGATAAATCAAAAGTTTTCGTTCTTCTGAGTGATGGAGAATGTCAAGAAGGAACTACTTGGGAGTCTTTACTGATTGCTTCATCCCTAAAATTAAATAATTTGATTATATTAATCGATTATAACAAAATACAAGCATTAGATTTTATTGATAATGTCCTTCCATTAGATAATTTAAAAAATAAATTTAAAGCTTTTAATTGTGATACGTATGAAATAAAAAATGGAAATTCGTTTAACTCTATTTTAATGAAATTTAAAAAAATAAAAATTAATTTTAGCCCAGTTGTTATTATATTTAATACAACTAAGGGTAAGGGAATTAAAAAATTTGAAAATGATCCTGCATGGCATGCAAAAAAAATTAGAGAAAAAGAAGAAATCATTGGAAAAAAATCATTAGGCATGAAATGAGAAGAGTCTTTGGAAAACAAATATGCGATTTAGCAGAAAAAGATAAAAAAATAATTTTAATTGTAGGAGATATTGGGTTCAGAGTTTTTGATGAATTTAGAGATAGATTTAAAGATAGGTTTTTTAACCTTGGAATTTGTGAACAAAGTATAATTGGTGTTGCATCAGGACTGGCACTACAAGGATTTAAACCTTGGGTATATACAATAACTCCATTTCTAATAGAAAGGCCATTCGAACAAATAAAATTAGATGTAGATCAGCAAAATATTAATATTAAGCTAGTAGGTTTTTCAGATTATCCTACTTTAGGTCCAACACACACCGAGTTAAATGGTAAAAAGTTAATGAATTTGTTTAAAAATATTAATTCTTATTTTCCTAAAAATGGATTAGAAACAAAAAAATATATAAAACTTATGTATAGATCTAAACGTCCATGTTTTTTAAGCTTAAAAACTGATCCACTGCAAAACAAAAGACTTACTAGTTAGGAAAATTTATGGGAAAAGAATTAAATATTGTAACTCCACTTCATAAAGCTACTGCACGAAAATATTTAGATAGAATGATTGATGATAAGGTTAATTGTATGATGAAGGCTAAAGAATATGAGTATGATTATTGGGATGGAGATAGGAGATATGGATATGGAGGATATAAATTTATTGAGGGTAGATGGAAACCTGTTGCTGAAGCTTTGATACAAAATTATAAACTTTCAAATCAATCTTCAATTTTAGATATTGGTTGTGGTAAAGCTTTTCTTTTATATGAAATTAAAAAGATTTTACCAGATATTAAGATAAGTGGTTTTGATATTTCGAACCATGGAATTAATTCAGCAAAAGATATTATTAAATCAGATTTATTTATTCATAGGGCCCAGGAAAGATATCCATTTGAAGATAAACAATTTGATCTAGCTATATCCTTAGGCTGTTTTCATAATTTAAAAATTTTTGAACTTAATATAGCACTTAAAGAAATGGAAAGAGTTGCAAAAAATGGTTATTTAATGTTGGAGAGCTATAGAAGTGAACAAGAATTATTTAATCTTCAATGTTGGGCTTTAACTTGTGAATCTTTTTTTGAAAAGGAAGAATGGATATGGATTTACAATAATTTTGGTTATTCTGGAGACTATGAATTTATATACTTTGAGTAAAATTAAATGAAATCAAAAGCAGCAGTCCTTTTTAATAGCAAAAGACCATTAGAAATAATTGATTTAGAAATACCTAATGAGCTTGATTATGGTCAAGTATTAGTTAAAGTCAAATACAGTGGAATATGTGGTGCTCAAATTAATGAAATTGATGCTGTAAAGGGTCCTGATAAGTTTTTACCACATCTTTTGGGTCACGAAGGATCAGGAATTGTCGAAAAAATTGGAAATGGAGTTTCAAATGTAAATGTAGGTGATCATGTAGTAATGCATTGGAGGCCTAGTAAAGGAATACAAAGTAATACTCCAAAATATAATTATAATGGTAAAATAATTAATGCTGGGTGGGTGACAACATTTAATCAAAGATCAATAGTTTCTGAAAATAGATTAACTAAAATCCCAAATGACTTTGATATGAAAGTGGCGCCTTTATTTGGATGTGCAATCACTACAGCATTTGGAGTTATTAATAATGATGCTAATTTAAAAATTGGCCAATCTATTTTAATATTTGGTTTGGGTGGTGTAGGTTTAAATCTAGTTCAAGCATCTGATATGGTTTCAGCTAATCCGATTATTGGAGTAGACATAAATGATAATAAGATTGAAATTGCCAAAAACTTTGGATTATCTGATGGAGTAAATTTTAAACAAAAAAGCTTGTTCAATGAACTCACAAAAATTAATAATAATAAAAATTATGATGTTGTAGTTGATACAACTGGAAAAAAAGAAGTAATAGAGTTGGCATATGAATTAACACATAAAGATGGAAAAACTATATTAGTAGGTGTGCCTAATGAAAAAATTTCGATTTACTCATTGCCTTTACATTTTAATAAAATACTCAAAGGATCCCATGGTGGTGACTCCATTCCCGATATTGATATACCTAATTATATTGAGCTATACAAAAAAAATAAATTTGAATTAAGAAAATTAATAACACATGAATTCGAATTAGAAGAAATAAATAGTGCTTTAGATATTTTTAGAACTGGTGATTGTGGACGAATAATTATCAAAATGTGAAAATAATTTTAATGAAAAAAGTAGTGAAAGCCATAATTTATAAAAATAATCAGTTTTTACTTCAGCTAAGAGATAATTCTAAAAAAATTTCATATCCAAATCATTGGAGTTTTTTTGGTGGTGAGGTTGAGAATAATGAAAATGATGAAGATGCCTTACTAAGAGAGCTAAAAGAAGAAATAGCATGGATGCCTAATAAAATAAATTATTACACTACCTTCCTAGATTATAGTACAAATGCTGAAGTAAAATTATATTTAATTAAATTCGAAAGTAATAATACAAAATTAAATTTAAATGAGGGTCAGAAAATGAAGTGGTTTAAATTAGAAGATATTAAAACTTTAATTAAAACACCCTCTTATATGTATGAGCTTTTAAATGAAATTAATCTTCATTGTTTTAAAATAATATGAAAAAAAACGAAAAAGTAATACTCGATTTAGGTAAGCAGCCTGTTTCTAATAAATATTTGAAATCATTAAAAACTAAAAATAATCTTTATAATTTTAAAATAGTTCAAGAAAGTAAAACTGGTTTAATAAAAATTCAAAAACCATTTCCTGTGAATTCACTTAGACCAACCTTTGACTGGATTACATATGATGAACCTGAAGATCATCTAAAAGCAATGGTTAAAAATATTTTAAAATTATTAAAAACAAAAAAAAATTTAAATGTTGGAGGAATTTCATTTAAAGATGATAGTACTTTAGATCTATTTAAAAAAAAAGGTAATTATGTTTGGAGGCTCAATGTGTCTAAAGATTTAAAATTACGTGAGGGGCTAGGAGTTGAGTCAATTCAAAATAAATTATCAACTATAAATTTAACAAAAATAATCAAAAGATATAAAAAACCTGATGTATTAATTGTAAGGCATATATGGGAGCATATTTATAATCAAAAAAAATTTACTGAAAATTTAAAAAAATTATTAAATAAAGATAGTTTAGTAATATTTGAAATTCCAGATTGTACAAAATTATTAAAAAATAACGATTATACAATGCCTTGGGAAGAGCATTTATTTTATTATACTCCAAGAACTTTTTTTAAATCTTTAAACAATCAAGGTTTTAGTATTGTTTTTTCAAAAATTGTAAAATATCCATATGAAGATATTATTTATGCAATTGTAAAAACTTCAAAAAAAATAATTAATAAAAATTTAATTAAAACTAATGATATTAAAAATGAGATAAAATTAGCTAAAAATTATTCAAATAATTTTTTGATTCAAAAAAAAAATATTCACAAATTCCTGAAAGAAAATAAAATTAAAGGGAAAATTGCAATTTTTGGTGCAGGTCATATGGCAATATCATTTTTAAGTTTTTTTGAAATTTCAAAATATATTGATTATGTTTTAGATAACAATATTAATAAAAAGGGATTGTTTTTACCAATTGGTAATAAAAAAATTAAAGATGCTTCTATTTTGAGAAATACTAAATTGAAAATTTGTTTACTTGCAATGAATCCAATAAATCATAATAAAATAATAAAAAAATATAAATTTTTTGAAAAAAATGGTGGAAAATTTATTTCCATTTATAGTAAAGATATTATCAATGGATAGATTTTTAAAACAAAGTGAAGAGGTTTACTATTTAGAAAAGAATAAAAAAAATATTACAGAACAAGATATTATTTTTTTAAAGAATCAGGCAAAATTAAATAAATCACAAAAATGCAGAATTTGTATTCACAAAAATGAAAATGAATTAATGCAAGAAATGTTTATTATTCATACAAATAAATGTTATGTCAGACCACATTTTCACTCAGATAAATCAGAATCAATACAGGTTTTAGAGGGAGAGGCTGATCTATTTATTTTTGATAATTTAGGAAATATAACTGATAAAATTGATTTAGGATGCATTTCTTCAAAAAAAACTTTTTTCTATAAAATTGATAAAAATATAATACATACAATAATTATTAAAACAGATTTCTTTCTTTTTAAAGAAAGTACAACTGGTCCATTTAAAAAAAATATGATGATTTATCCTGAATGGTCTCCTATAAATTTTGAAAATAAATTTAATAATTATCTAATGAATTTTAAATAATGATTACCTATAAAATAACTAAAAAATGTAGATTATGTAGAAATTCAAAATTAATAAAAATTCTTAATTTACCTCCAACTGTTCCTGGTGAGCAATTAAAAAAAACAAAAAATGAAAAAAAAATCAATTTTATTCCCATTGATTTATTTTTATGCACTAAATGTAAACATGTTCAATTAACTCACGTACCAAATTTCAAAAACTTATGGGGGAAGGAATACACATTTAAACCATCTGATAACCCTGAATTAATTAAGCATTTTAAAAATACTATTGATTATTTTATAAAAAAACATGATCCAAAGATCAAGCGTGCTTTTGAAGTTGGGTCTAATGATGGTATTTTTTTAAAAATATTAAAAGAAAAAACTAATTGTAGTATTTTGGGGATTGATCCTTCTGATGAACCAGTAAGAATTGCAAAAAAAAATAAAGTTCCAACAATAAAAAACTATTTTGATTACAATTTTTCAAAAAAAATTAAAAAACAGAATGGAGTCTTTGATTTGATTATAGCAAATAATGTTTTTGCACATATGAATAACATGGAGTCTATCACTAAAGGTATCAGCAATCTTCTTCAGAAAAATGGATATTTTATATTTGAAGCTTCATATTTATTAGATGTGTTAAACAAGTATTTAATAGGAACTATTATTCACGAACATATTTCAATTCATTCAGTTACATCACTGTATCCTTTTTTAAAAAAATTTGATTTAAACTTGATAGATTTATTACATGTAAATGATATTCAAGGAGGAGCTTTAATAGGAATAGCAAAAAAAAATAAATCTAAATTTAAAACTAAAAGTATAAAAAAATTTCTTAGCCTAGAGAGAAAAAATAATTTAACTAATATTAAAGGCTTTTTAAAATATCAAAAAAAATTTGATAGTAATATCAGTAAGTTTTCTAAAAAAATAAATGAAGTTTTAAAATATAATAAATTAATTGGTTATGGAGCAGCAAGA
>MDSZ01055617.1_pt1 | contig 12555 bp, 14 predicted proteins | sample 811201 | NCBI WGS metagenome assembly MDSZ01 (sample SAMN05326647, study PRJNA326480) | marine metagenome | isolation source: seawater | place: Indian Ocean: North | collected 2010
ACCCATTCAACTTTACACCAATCAAAGGTATCATGACTAGATACGCTAAGAAAATGGTGAACAATAGATTCTACGGAAGAATCACTGTTGATGGTGTTAAAACATTTGATATCAAAGAGTTAAGATAATTATCGCTACTCGACTATATGAAAAAGCCCTCTTCGGAGGGCTTTTTTTTATGCAGTTATATTTATAATAAAAAGAATATTATGAATTTTTTCAAAAACATGTTAAGTAGTGAAGGGAAAGTCTCAAGTAAGAGATTTGTTACCTTTGTATGTCTTTTATTTATGTTAATTGGGTATACAGCTAATCTATTCTGGGATTTTACAATAGATGATAATCTATTTCAGTCACTTCAGTGGATTGTAATGGCAGGACTTGGTTTTACAGCTGCAGAGAATTTCTCACCTAAAGGGGAAGAAGCTCCAGTAGAAGAAGAACCCTCTCCTACATCTACCACTGTAACACATCAGTATGATTATGATGACGAAGACATCTAGAAACAAAAAAACCACTCAATGAGTGGTTTTTGTTTTTATTGTATTATAATTTTTAACAATTACAACAGGTACATTCACATTGGGTACCACATTTACATACTTGACAATCACACATAATTTTTATTTTTTAATTTAATTTATTATTTAGATGCGTGGAAACCATCTAAAATTTCTTCACAGTGTTTTTTACTATCACACTCTCTGAATATCCCTCCTTTTTTATTATTAAGAATAACCCATTTACCACCTCTTTTTTTAATACAACCTGAACCACCTTCTGATTCTGCACATCCTTTACCTTCTTGTTCTTTTAATCTTTTTCTAGACTCTTTAATTGTTTTTAACTTTCTAAGTTGTGATTCTTTTTTTAGTGATTTTTCTAATTTAGCAACTTTTTCTTTTAAAGCTTCAAACTCATCTTGACTAACTTCTTCGAACATACCCATACCATCAGCTGTTGCTGCGGGGTCATCAACAACATTTACAGTTTCTTTACCACCTACTATATTTTCAGTTTCTTTAGCTTGTTCATCCATCTCCTCATCTTCTTCTTGTAAATCTTTGTGTTTTTCACTAGGAAGAGCAATACCCATACCCATACCACCTTGATTACCAAAACCTAGTACTGCTGTTTGTTCACTAATTATTTTTTCTATACCAGCAATTAAATCTGATTCTGAAATTGTTAGAGTTTTTTTCTTATTTGTTTTTTTAGATTCTTTAATAGTTTTTTTAACTATATTAATTAAATCTCTTTCTGATAGTCTTATTTTTTTCATATTTGATTGGCTACTTGAAATGTTGTTATTCTTTTATAAATATTAATCTTCTGATTAGAAGTAACTTTTATGTCTATATAATACTCATTTGGTATCATATCCTGTGTATTAAGTATAAAATAATTATGATTAAAGGTTCTATTAACGTCTGCCCATGGTTGGGTTTCTACTTCAGTAGTACCTTGAGTCACATACAATCTATATTCAATATTATCTATCGCAACAAAATGATTAACAGTGTAAGGGACTCTTACAGAAACAAAAATCTTTCTAGTCTCACCTTTAGTTATTTTTTCGTCTTGTTTAATGCCGTCTATAGAATATCCATATTCTTTGGGAATTTGGTCTTCAGGGGCAATTTGATAATATTTGTCTGCTGCTACGACGGTAAAATCATTAGTTATATTATCTAAAGCATTACCATCTATATTTAGATTGGACCATTGGTCTGTGAAAATAGAAGGTGTACCATAAGTACTACCTGTTATAGAAAACTCCACATAATAAACACCACATGTTAGGTTTGTTGGTGTTAGTGCTGTGTACGCTACATCATCACAGTCATATATTTGAACAGATGGTAAATTATCTAAATTACTAGGAATTCCTAATTTATTAGTATATAAAAATAATCTATTTGTCTTATCTAAATAAAAATTATTTCTATCATCTTGTATTAAATCATCATACTGTGTTAGTAGATAAGGTTCATAAAATGTTTGTGTGTGCCTAGTAAAAAACCCAACTGAATAAGTTTCAGTAAGTCCTGTCATATTTTCTAAAGCTCCACTAAATGCTATTCCATAAGCAACTGGAGAACTAGGACTACCCCCAGTTAATCTAGAATTTATTTCACTAGTCATATCAAAATTAACATTCTCATTACCCAAATCAAAATCTTGAGTATCTATTAAAGTATAGGTACTAGCATCAGTATTATCGTAGACACCCTCGTTAGTCCAAGACGTTAATGAAGTTGCGGAAAACCAGTTAGATGGTCTTTCAGCAAAAGTAGTTTCATAGTCAGGTTCAAATTTAGCAGGAGTTAGTTTAGCGTCATAACCAACACCTTCATCCCAAGATTCACCAGCCACCTTAAATAAAATCATTTTAAAAGAACTCGCTCGTCTAACACCAGTCACTAATTTATCATTTAGAAGGTCCATATCAAAAGAAGAAGTGTTAGTCATCTTTAAGGTATGGGTACTACCCGTACCACCAGAAAGGTTGATGCAACCCGAATTAACTTTATTTAGGACATCATCTAAATTGACATCAAAAATAAATCTAGAGTATAATCCACTATTATTTGGGGTGTAACCTGTAGACCCGTGACATGTATCTGCACTTAAACCAGTAAACTTACATGGACTAGATTTACCACCATAAAAGATTTCGGTAACTGGGTTCTGACCAGTATTAACCTTATCCTTAGATACGATAGTATTGTTTTTTGAAAAGTAGGATTTAAAAAATGACATATAATTAACTTTATTATATAAATATCAATTAATTCTAATATTCTGATTACAAACTACATTATCGAATTGTTGGAGTAATGCGAATAATTCATCTTTGTCGGTAGCGTCTTCATTTGTACCGTTTTTATCTGGTGGCATTCCAGGACAGGAATGACAGTGAGACCCAACATAATCCATCATCATAACCAAGAAATCTCTTAATTTATCCCCTCTAACTACAGGACTAGTTCTTTTCATTACACTATCAGATAGTGAAAATTGGGATATACCATAATTACCAGCTAAGTTTATTGAACCCCCTGAGACACCTGCCACAGCGGAGTTATATGATAAAAGTACGATTTTTTCTGCACCCCCTACAATATATCCTTCTTGGGGTTTTTTATATGTTGGTACTTTAATCACCTTTTTTTCTTCAGTCATAGGAATGTCTATTTCTTCAGAAGTAAAAATAGAACCATAACCCTTTCTAGTAGCGTCTTCACCTCGAATTGTTACCTCATTAACCCATTCACTCACGTCTCTACAAACTTGGTCATAATTTGCATTTGTTAGATTAGGTAGAGTTGCGACAGTAGCGGATTTATTTTTTCTAAGATATAAACTTCTTAAAACAGGACCAGGTCTAAAATAAAAAGGTAAACCATTACCCCCTATTGCTTCTTCTATACCATCTGCTGTAACCGACCCAAAACTATTAAATCTTGGTGTAGATTCACCATCTATAGGTTGTAAAATTCTAGTCCATCTTTGGTCTTTAAAATGTTGTAACCATTCTTTAAGAATTTCTTTACATTGTGTGGATGTTCTATTAGGTACTGTGATACCCATTAATTTAGTTGTTGCATTTTGACCAAAATCCCCATCAATACTCATATCTGAAACTTTATATACTTTTTTAACCCCTCTTTGACTTGCAAAAGGAAGAAGATACCAGTCTATGGTACATGTAAGAGCAGAAGTGGCAGCTGTAAGGTCTACGGGTGGTGTTACATCATATTCTATTAATTGATAACATACCGGGTCTTCTGATGGCACTTCTCTAGTTTCTGTTTTTTCTTCCACAGTTAGTGTAGTTGGAAATGTAGATAATTGAAGAAACGTCATTTTATTATTTGCCTGTGGCTGTGAAGGTATTTGGGGTTTTGGGTCTTCTACAAATTTACCACTTCTAATTAAAATTTGTGGATAATCTAAACCTATAGGACGTTCTGTATCATTAACTTGTTGTTCTTTTGGTCTATCCTCAGGTTGAGGTAATTTATAAGACATCCCCAATACTATATCAGTATTTTTCCTACCAACTATAGAAACATCATCAGGATTAGGAAAAACACCTACAGAATCACTACTGTCAATTACTTGAGGTAACGGTTTTACTGTAGTACCAACACTAGTATGTAATCTACCTTTTCTATAGTCCTCTTGGAACATTCGGTGAGGTTGACCTATACTAGGTCCAATATACTCCTTATTTTCCGAAGTGTTATTAGGATTATAATATATAAATTTTGTAGCTTCACCTTGTTTAGGTATTATGTTAAGAGGTGCAGGTAAAAATGGAGCATAAATAAAAGGGTCACCATCTCCCCAAGGTTTCCAGTCCCCCTGTTCCATAGCTCTTTGAGTTACCTTTTTTACATGAGCTACTGGGTCAGGTAACCTACCCCCATCAGAACTTATAGTAAGGTCCTCAACAGCTCTAATTCTTCCCGCTAACAAAGGGTCTTTATTATCTACACAAACCCCAAAAAATACTATTGGGTGAAAATCTAAACTATTACTTCTATCTGGATTAAGATTCATCGCCATCACCCATACGTTTTTTTATCTCTTTATTAAGTTTATTATATCTATCCTCCACACTATCTAAGTGTTCCGTTAAAGATATTATTAAATTTTTTGTTTTATTAAATTCTTGCATTAAAGATTGCATAGAATCTAGTATTTCTTTGTTTGGTAAATTTTTATATTCTTTTTCCATAATTTTAAAAATTAAACCGCGGTACCAATGACGTTTATTGGTGGGATAACTACCGCACCAGGTGGACCTGAACCTGTAGCTGGATAAGTAGTAGAATGAACTACCCCATTTTCAGTATTTTCTTCATCTATTGCCTGCATAGCAGCAAATTGTGATAACATATAATAATTAGGTGCACCACTAGGCATATCACCAGTAGGGATACCCAATTCCTCTAATTTTAGTACAAATTTAGAAAAAGTACGGGTAGAGTTAGTACCTGCTCTTGCTCTTGCTGCAAATAACAAATATTGTGGAGGTGGTGAAAACGGTATATCTATACCTGTAGCATCAATTAATCTAATTATGATGTCTAAAATTTCCTTACAATTCTGTGCGTTTTGTAACTCATCTATAAATGGTACTAAGAACGCGATTAAACCTAATATTAAAGCCGTTCTTTTACCCCATTTAGTTTCTAATAGTCTCTTAGCGTATTCCGTTAAAATTTTCATCAAATACTTTTTTAAGATAGCAAAAAGTTCTTTTGCTACTGCAGCTAAAATTTGTCTAATAACTCTAATAAAGACTCTTTTAAATATTTTGAAAAATTCAGCAGGGTTAGAAGAAAGGAATTGATTTTCATTTAAACACTTCGCAACTACAACAATTGGTAAGATGACTTTTGAGGACATCATAGCTAACATTATTATTTCAGGTAATTTTAGTATGATATTTTCCGCAAAATGTATATTCCAGTTCCAGTTTTTTTCTTTAAATTGGAAACCTAGTTGTGCAGCAGAACCTTCTACGCCTGTTTGTAAAATTAAATCAAAAGCTTTAAATCCATCACCTCCCTGTTGAAGTTCAGTCATAATTGCATCCGCCGCTTCCTCAAATAAACCTAAGTCTAAAGGAATCTCTATATTATCACAACTTTCAAATTTTATGACACCTTTACTTTTTCTGTATGCCTCTTCCCATTGTTCCTGTTGTTCACCCAAAGTGAAGGAGAAAAAGGAATCATCATCGAATAACTCAGAAAGATGACTTATACTATCTGTACTAGTTACACCAATATCCATCCCATCACACTGAGCCATAATTTTATTCATCAACCCAATTAAAGCGTTAACACCTAAAATATCAGCAAAATTAATACCACCATCATTACGGAATGAAATAGTTAATCCGGCTTCAATCTCTAATAACGCCCCTAATAAATTTTGAAGTTCAAAAATCTTAATATTATCAAAGTAATCGGTTAGTAATTCTGCAAATGTAAATTTAACTTGTCCTGGTGTACCAGGGACTGCTGGATTATTATTAGCGTAAGTAGTAAAATGTGTGTTATTTGCGGGAACACTCTTATAATGAGTACTAATGATAAAAGATTCTGAAGCGGGGTCATATTCTACAGTGAATAGTTTAAGTCCACTTGCTCCGTATATGGCCTGTGGAAATCCAGGGTTATCTATAATTTCTCTAAGAAATCTATTAACTGAAAATGGTGTAGAACCAGGTGGATAACCCACAATAGGGGTTACCTCATAGAAAAATTTACCTACACCCACATCAGGTTGTTCTTTTAATTGTTTGAACAAATCTATTTGGTCTACTCTAACAATAATATCAGCACTTAAACCATCACCAACTACAGGAACTTCCATAGATAAATCACAATTAAAGGCTCTTAAAATTTCTTCTACCACCATACTAGGTATTTGTGGTACTACTTTTTTAACAGCTGTTTTGATTATATCTCTTAACAAAGCTCCATATGCCTCATCTACGTTTTCTTTTAACCACGCGTCTACTTGTGGTGCTTCTGCTTCTACAAAGTTTTGGAAGTCACTTTCACTTTCAGGTCTACGTGCTCTTTCGGTTTTACGTCTAAAAGCTCTTTGTTCTGCTTGTTGTTTTTCTGCGAATTGTTGAGCAAAAGACTTACCTCTTAGAAGTTTTATTAAAGCTAAAAGAAATGGGATTGGGTTATCACTAATATTTCCTACAGTCATCTTTAAATCCCTGAAAAGTTGTTTCCAAGCATCTAAATTCTCTCTTTCTTTATTAAGTTTTAACTCAGCATCTAATGTTGCTAGAATAGAATTTATCTTACCTACTATATTTTTCCTTTGATTTTGATTGTCTAATCCCATTTAGTAGTGTTTTAACTATCTTTATTACCCAGAAGAGTATTTAATTGTTCTTTTATATCATCATCTAGTGCACTAATAGGGGTATCTGTATCGATATTTTTTTGTCCTAATGAAGATTGGAGTTTAGCAAGTTGTAACTTTTTTTCTATTGCCGAATCAATAATTTTTTGTTGTTCTTTTAATACTGGACCAATTAAAGTCATATCTGCAGCTTCTTTCATAAAAGACATCATCTTATTTTGAATACGTATTGCGGTACTACGTTGTTCCACACATTCATTATAAATTTCTTGTAATAATGAAAGGCAACTTTCTTTTGATAAATTTATATTTTTTTTCTTAGGTCTTGGCATACCAATAAATACCTTAATTATTGATTTCTAAACTCCTGTGCTAAGACAGAATAAATCAATTTGTATCTTTTAAGAGATAATCTAATTTCTTTGGTGGTTAAACCTGTCATTTCTCTTAATTGGTATAGAATAACGTTCTTATTAAACTTGTTACCTTCCCCAGCTATAAAAATTTCATCAAAATTCTCAAATATCTCTATTAAAGAAACACCCACCTTTTCTTCGTTTTCAGTGAGTTTATTCTCTTCCATAAACTTTTTAATCTCTAGAAGTAGTTTTTTTATCAGACCAGCTATATCTGGTTCATCATTGTGTAATTCATATTTAAATTTGTTATCTTCACCCAAATACCTATCAGGGTCATTTTCAATAGCAGGAGCTATATCCTCATAACTAATTTTTCTATTTCTTTCTTTTGTATCTTTCATAATTTGACCCATAAGATAATTCTTACAGATAGTACCGAAATAAGAATAAGCTTTTTTACCTTTTTCAGGTTTAAACTTATCTGCTTTAGTAATCAAAAAAGAAAGGGTATCAGCATGAATATCTTCATATTCCATTTGCAACCTATATAGTTTATACCTCCTAATAATACTCTCAATCATCTTATGTAAAGGAAATCTAAGATGTTGATTGTATATTTTATTTTTTTCCGTATAAGTAGAAGCTGTTAAAAAACATCTAACAGCTTCTTCTTGTACAGGGCCAAAATATTGTTTATTTTTTGGCTTACGAGGCATATCTAATTAGATTCAAACTTAACTTCCCTGTCGTAAGTGAAGAAATATTCTTTTTTAGCCGTTTCCAACCAAAAACTTCCCTCATCTAACTCCAATTTCTCGGAAGGTTTATTTTTGTAATTCCAGAAAAGTGAATTTTCTCTCATATTACTATGCTTATAACCTATTTTAGGGATAGTCATAATTTGGAAATCATTGTAGGTTGCACGAAGTAAGAATTCATAACTAAAAGTTAATTTCATACTAGGTTTTAACATTCCTATATCTTCATAACTTTCTTTTTTATATACAGCTCCTGAAGTTTGGAAGTTTTGATAATTTAATAAGGTATTGTTGTCTAAAAATCCTAATTTTTCCGAAAATTTCATCGCCCAAAGAGACTCATTAGTGAAACCTAAAAAATTATTTTCAGTGTTAACATCAATACACAGAGGTAGGAAAATGTCTACTTCACTATAATGGTCCATATATGTGTGGACATTCTTAAACCAATTACGTGAATATTCATCATCAAATTCTAATATTGAAAACCAATCACTTTTAGAATTTTCCACACCTAAGTTAATCTGTGAACAGAAATCCGATTTTCCTTCATTCTTTACTAAATTAAATTTTAATTCGGAAGGTTTATCTTTTTCCCATTCCTCAACCCAAGAGACAACCTCTTTGGTGTTGGGGTAAACTAGAACCACTTCATTAACTTGGGTTACTTGGTTTACTAAACTTTGTAGAGCTCTTTTAAAGTACTCTTCGAAATTTCCAGTTACTTCATGAACTGGAATAATTACACTTATATCTTTTTTCATAATTTCTCTAATGTTGGTGTTTCCTCTCCTACTGTTACTGGAGTTAATTTGTCTAATTGGATTCTTATTTCTTTTTCTTTTCTAACTCTTATAGATTCAAAAATAGTCTCCACAGATGATGTAAATTTATCTTGAGTATAAGGCTCTACTGTTTTAACCATTTCGTCATATAACTCTTGTGGTACTTCATCTTCTAACCACTTGTTAACAAATGACCCTAAAAGGTCTACAATTTTATTATATTCGTAGGTCCAAACTCCATTTTTCTCAGTCATCCACTCTGGGTGTAAATTAGGGACCTTACCAATAACAGGGATTCCACACTTCATTGCCTCTAATGGGAATGTACCAAAACCAGAGACATCATCCACCCATACAGCAATACAAGACTGAGTAAGGTCTTCAGCAAACTTTTCTCTAGATAAATTTCTTAAGTCTCTAAAAGTAATCCATTTATATTGTGGAAATTTAACATAAAAACTTTTTATAATTTTGTGAGTATCCCTAGGGTCTCTAGTATGTACCGAAATCATAGGTATCTGAGGTTTTTCGTGTTTTTTAAAGTATTCTGGGATGTACATATCTATATATTCTACCTGTACGTTTGGCATAATAGATTGAATCATCTCCGCTTGTTTTTTACTGGTAGTCAAAGCTCGGTGTACGTTATAGACTGGCCATGTCATACCTGGAGGTAAAGTCTCAAAGACATAATCATAAGATTGACAGAAAATCATTTTTTCACAAGGCATTGTTTTGGTTTGTTCTAGAGCGTGACCAAAAACTTCAGGTATGATAACTAAATCAGATACCTGTACCTTCACATCTTTACTCTCGATAGAGACATGTGGTACAGAAGCCAAATCAGCACCCAACCAACTTTCAGTTGATTGGTAATCATCCTTTTCATGCATTATAAAAGCTTTGAATCCAGAATCATTAAGAGCTTTTACCATTTCATAGTGATAAGCAATTGCAGCTTTAGCAATTCCTTTTGTGTCCATCGTTAGAAAGAATATTCTACCATTTTTTTGTTTCATATCATCTAACGCTTTGGTTAAGTTTGCAATTTGTTGTTCATTCATTTTACTTACATTTTTTTAGTATATTATATTCAATTAATGTGTTTAAGGCTAACCTAAAAGGAAGAGTTGTTTTATTAAGTCCTAAGTGACCTAATTTATCATCTACCTCTTCAGCGTACCCCAATGCCACATCAAGCATTAGTTTAAAGAACTCAAACTTAGGAAGGTTAAGTGCCATCTCGTCTTCACCTTCTTTAGGGTTGTCTTTTTCCATTTCTATGTGGTTTAAAAAATTATCCACATCTAAATAGACATACTCACCCCCAATTTTTAGTTGGAAATCTCTTAATTCGTTAAGTGTTGTTTTATCCATCATTTCTAAAAACTTCTAAACTTAAAATATCTTTAGGTTTTTTAATTTTAAAATCCACATTTTTAAATTTACGTGTAGATATTAAAGTTTTACCCTCTGATTTATTTTTTATAATTTTTTCATCATTTGTTATAATAATGTCAAAGTAATTCCATATATCCTTTTTTTCTTTTTGTCGGATAAATTTAATATTTTTAATATGGGAACCGTACTTTGCTAAAAACCAGTAAGTAGATGAAATACCTCTACCCACCTCATCAGATAACAAATAAATTTCTAAATTAGGATTACTTACAATAAACTCGTTTAAAGCTCTTATAAAATTATTACTAACTTCTTTTGAGTGCCCAAAAATCTCCATAGGAGCTTCATCAAAAAGAAAATCTAATAAAGAATCTTCATCTAAATTTAATTTTTCCAACACATTTTTTTCGGTTAACTCACCCTCAATCTTAGAATCGTAATATTTTTCATGAACACTTTTTACCTTTGTCCATAAATCTCTTACGATTTCGTTAATACTAATTCCAATTTTCATAATCAAAAGGTAATTACCTAGCTTCTATTTGTAAAGAATCAAAAACCCTTTCTATTTTTGCTATTAAAGGATTTCTTACAACATCAGATTTATTAAATTGTACACATCCGACTTCCCACATGTCTTGGAAGTGGTCCATAAGGAATGTTAAACCGTTACCACCACGTGAGTCTTGTTGTCTTTCATCACCTAAAAATACCATTTTAGAATCTTTTCCTAATCGAGTCATAATAGTTCTTATATTTTCTTTAGATATATTTTGTGCTTCATCTATTATTATAATTGACCTATCTAAATTAATACCCCTCATATAAGCTATAGGCATTTCTTCTATAACTTTTAATTCTCTTAGTTTAGATGTTATAGCTTGTCCCACCATTTTTTCAAAGTTATGAATAAAAGAAAACATAAAAGGTTCTAATTTTTCACGTAGACCCCCCTTTAAAAAACCTATTTCTTCATTTTTTAAAGTGGTTACAGATTTTACTATAACAATTTTTTTATATTTTTTATATCTTTTAATTAACTTAAGAGCTTCTGCACATGCTAAGTAAGTTTTTCCTGTCCCTGCTGGTCCTGAACAAATAGTGATTTCTTTTTCTTTAATAGAATTAACCAGTAATTTTTGATTTTCAGTTTTACATTTTACGTTTACTGTCATTGTATCAGTAATACGAGTTTCCTCAGTATTATTTTGATAAATCCAGGCTTCTACCTCTTCCTGTTCTTCTCGTGATAATTTTTTTGATTTTCTACTCATTTTTATAATTTTCTATATAATCTGAACATACTCCCATACAATTAGTTATATCTTGATTGTGTATTTCTGGGAGTACACTTATTGTACCTGCAATAGGTTTTGTTTTAGGGTGGACCCACATTATATTTTTAGAAGTTAATGTGCAATCATCTTCTTGATGCCAAAAATAGTGAATGTCAAAATTAATAGATTTGTTTAATTTTTCCATTTCTCTAATAGCCTCCATATTTTTACCGTGACACCATAACCCATTAGTAGACAAGAAAGTGTTGTTAATCTTATAGGTGGGGTCATCATGACCTAACCAAAAAGTATTTTTACTCCACCAAACATCTATTTCTACATTATAACCTAATTTTATAGCATTTTGTATATATTCAGGTTTGTTTTCTAAATCTGGTTTTTTACCATTAATATTTCCTCTGTGTGATATTAAAATCATTTATAGTTTTCTAAATAGTTTTTTAAATCTTCAGGTGTTCCTAGCCCCCACATTTTATCGATATTAAATGTACGTATTTTTTTATCATCAGCTATTGCTTGGTTAAAAACTGGACATACATAAAATTCATTGTTAACTCTGATATTATTCTCAATCATTTCTTCGGCATATTTAACAAAATCAGAACCTTGTTTCCACCAATAGAACCCTACTGTTGCTATATTTGATATTGGGTTTTTTTCTGCAACTTCGGTTACTAATCCTTGGTCGTCTATTTTTGCAAATGACCATTTTGGGTGTGTTGCTTCAAATGTGACTATACCCCCATCACATCCTGTTTCATTCATCTTATACATAAATTCACTAGAATTCCACTCAACAAATTGGTCAGAATTTGCAAAAAATAGGGGTTTATTATTATTAATATAGTCTTTAGCTAGTAAAGCGGTACATGCAGCACCTTCAGTTATTCCATCTACCTCTATAATTTTACATTCAGGTGTTATTAAATTTAACAAGGTATCTAGATTATATTTTTCTCTGTGTGATTTTTGAACTATGTAAATATAATTTGCTTTTATATTTAAATTTTCTACTACCACTTGAATCATAGGTTTATTCTTAACATCA
>MDSZ01026443.1_pt1 | contig 12554 bp, 12 predicted proteins | sample 811201 | NCBI WGS metagenome assembly MDSZ01 (sample SAMN05326647, study PRJNA326480) | marine metagenome | isolation source: seawater | place: Indian Ocean: North | collected 2010
AAGGTGCCTTAATTAATATCTATGACCCAATGGTTGAACATGACACAATTATAAATGATATAGAATCCCAACTGAAATTGGAGTCTTTAACCGAAAATAAAATTAAAGAGATAATATCTAGAGTTAACATATTCAATAATTTATACGATACATTAAATAGTTCTTTTTGTATTGCAATTGTGACGGAGTGGAATGAATTTAAATCTATTGATTGGAAAAAAGCTGAAAAAATACTTGAAAAGCCCAGTATAATTGCAGATGGAAGAAATATTTTAGACTATGATTCATTAAAAATGATTCAGTCTAAATATATAAGTATAGGTAGACCAGAAATTTAAAAGATTGAGCTTGTTAAATAAACTTAGAAACTTTTTCAAATTATCCGACAATCTTCTTAAAATATTAAGTAAAAGAGAAAAAAATCTTTTTGTTTTATATTCAATAGGATCCATATTTAATACAGTATTGGAGATCATAGCAATTGCTGTTATAGTCTTTTTATTATTATTAATTTCTGGACAAAATTTAGATGAATCTAATTTAAATTTTTTTTTAGAATACATACCTTTTCAAAAGGATGTAAAAAATCTATCAATTATAATGATGAGTATTGTTGTATTTAAAACTGTTTATCAACTTTTATTTAGCTATAATCAAGAAAAACTAAGTTTCAAAATTCAAAATAGAGTTAACATCGAACTTTTCAAAAGGTTTATTAATTCAAGCTATGAAGAACATATAAACCAAAAATCTCATAAACTAATTAGAATATTAACATTTGAATCAATAAGAATTGGCAATCAATTGATATCACCAATTATTACAATAATTAATGAATTTTTTCTTCTAACTTTTGTGATAATTTTCATAACATATTATGACCCATTATTAGGTTTAGTTTTTATAATTACATGTTTGTTATTAATCATAGGGTTTACCTATACAATCAATAGATTTATTAAATCTTTAGGATTAAAATTTGTAGAATCAAATAATTTAAGGATAAAAATAATTAATGAATCTTTTAAGGCTTTTGCCTCTATTAAACTTTTCAATAAAAAGGAATCCTTTCAGTCCAATTTTAATAAAATGACTGATCTTGTATCAAACTCAAACTTTAAATCACTTTTTTATGCAAAAATGCCCAAAAGTATATTTGAATTTTTCATCTTTTTTGGACTATTTGTCACGATTATTTTTTTTACAAATATTAATAGATTTGATCTTTTAATTTCTTACTTAAGCGTTTCGGCTGTATCAATCTACAAAGTAATCCCTTCTTTAAATAAGCTATCTAACTCTTTTCAAGCGATTCAATATTTTTCAGCTCCATTTATAGAGCTTACTTCATTCATAAATAAAAAAGGAGAAAATCAAGAAATTCAAAATTTAAAAGAATTTAAATCTCTAGAATACAAGGGGTTAATTTATAAGTATAGCAATGATAAGGTAATTCTTGATAAGATAAACTTTCATATTAGAAAAAATGACTTTATTGGAATTCTTGGTCCTAGTGGATCTGGAAAATCTACCTTTATTAAGGTTCTATCAGGACTACTTAATCCACAGGAAGGACATATAATACTAAATAATTTAGATAAAATTAACCATTTAGAGCTAAGAAGTTTTTTTTCATATGTTCCACAAGATGCAATTATACTTGATGAAAATATATTTGTAAATATATCCCTAAATTATAATATGAATAATATTGATAAGGAAAGGGTTATTGACTTGTTAAAAAAAGTTAATCTTTATAAAACTCTTGAAAATAAGCTTGAAGATAGTCTAGGCGAGAATGGAATTAAAATTTCTGGAGGTCAAAAACAGAGAGTAGCTATTGCAAGAGCCTTGTATAACAATAAAAAAATTTTAGTTTTAGACGAATCAACTAGTAATTTAGATTCATTGACAGAATCTAAAATTATTGAATTATTAAAAAAATTATCAAATGAAATCACTGTTATAATTATAAGTCATAAGAAGTCATCTTTATCTAAATGTAACAAGCTTTATAGAATATGTGATAATAAAATCAATAAATTGAAATGAAAAACATTTTAATAACTGGTTGTGCCGGATTTATCGGAGAAAATTTATCTAAAAAATTACTAAAAACAAGTAATGTTATAGGTATTGATAATTTTTATTCTAGTTCAAAACAAAAAATTAATGATCTAAAAAAACATGATAATTTTAAATTTTTTGAACATAACATTATAGAGCCATTTGACCTAGATGATAAAGTTGATATCATATATAATTTAGCGTGTCCAGCTAGTCCACCAATTTATCAGAAAGATCCAATATATACCTTAAAAACTAATTTTATTGGCACTATGAACCTTCTAGAATTAGCAAGAAAAAAATCCTCTATTTTCATTCAAGCTAGTACAAGTGAAGTATATGGAGATCCAGAAAAACACCCTCAACAAGAGACATACTTTGGCAATGTTAATACTGTTGGATTGAGATCATGTTACGATGAGGGAAAAAGAGTTGCAGAAACTCTTTGTAATGATTACAGTCAAAAGTATAGTTTAGATACAAGAATAATTAGAATTTTTAATACTTATGGTCCGGGTATGGATATTAATGACGGTAGAGTAATAAGTAACTTTTTGGTTAATATTATTAAAAACACACCTCTTGAGATTTATGGTAATGGAAATCAAACTAGAAGTTTTTGCTATATAGATGATTTGTTAGAAGGGCTAATAAGAGCATCTAAAATCAAATTTGATTATCCTATAAATCTTGGTAACGATAAAGAGATTTCACTTAATCAATTAGTTAATCTATTAAAAGATAAATTTGGAAAATTAAAGGTTAAACATTTAGATAGCGTAAGTGATGACCCTAAGTCAAGAAAACCGTCACTTAAGATTGCAAAAAAAACCTTGAACTGGTCTCCCTCAACATCTATAGATCAAGGTTTGTTAGAAACTTATCAGTATTTTAAAAAAGTTTTAGATGACTAGCATTGACTATAAAATCATTATACCAGCAAGAAAAAATTCCAAAAGGTTAAGGGGAAAAAATTTAAAGGTTCTTGATGGTAAACCATTAATATCTCATTCAATTGAATATGCTCTTAAATTCTTCAACGCAAACAATATATGGATAAACACTGATGACATTAAAATTACAAAAATAGCTAATAGTTACGGTATTAGATCATATAAAAGAAGACCTGAACTCGCTCTTGACAATACTTTGATAGGAGAAGTAATTTATGATCATTGTAAGTTTTTTTTAGAGCAAAAAATTGATTTTCAAAATATTATTGTACTTCAACCAACTAATCCAATTAGAGATAATATAGACATTACAAAAATCATTCAAGTATTTCAAAAAGAAAAACTTGAATCACTTATGTCAGTTTCCTTATTGAAGAAGAAGATCGGGGTTATTAATGGTAAAAAATTTAAACCCATTAATTATAATTTTGAACAAAGATCACAAGATATTGATAAAATATTTTTTGAAAATGGACTCATCTATATCTCATCAAAAAATCTCATTTTAGAAAAGAAGAAAATAATTAGCGATAATGTATTCCCATACTTAACAGATGGAATAGGCTCTAATATTGATATAGATTTTATTGAGGATCTTCAAATGGCTGAAATAGCCTTAAAAAATAAACTATAATGAAAAACAAGTTAGTTACTAATATTTCATTTTTAAATCTTGCAGCTCAGAGTCCAACTATTGAGCTTAACTTATCATTGTCAGAGAAAGTTCATATTGGATCAAATAGAAGTAAACATATTTTCTTCATGTGTAATAAGGCTCTTAAAAGTTGCTCTTTAAATCTTTTTAACAAAAAAAGCATATGTAATATATGTACATATAAGGCAAAAAAGGGTTTTGAAGTATTCAAAAAGAGAAACCCTAACTGTGAACTTATTAAAGTTAATCGAAATGATTTACTAAATATTAAAATTAAAAATAATGACTTAGTTTCTGATGAAATATTATTGGGCGTTAATTCAACAATTGGTTCTCAATTAAGACTTGATGATCTAACAATATTAAATCCAACTTGGACAAAAATCAAGAGTAACATGTTAGATTCTGCTTTTGGTCTATATAATTATTTTGATGATTATTTTAAAAACAATAATATTGAAAATTTCATAATATTCAATGGAAGAATTAGTTGTGCAAGACCATTAAAAGTAGCTGCCTCTAAGAATAATATTAACTATATTTTATTTGATGCCAGACTTAATGGTTTAACTCCATACTACTCTACAAATGAGATGTTTCACTCAATTAGTTTTGAAAAAAGAAATGCTTTGAAAACTTATTTAAAGTTTTTTAAAGATTCACGATCAATTGCTGAACAATATGCTTGGAAAAAACAAAATAAACTATCAATATTAAGGGATAAAGTATTTACAAAAAATCAAAAACTTGGGTATGTTGATGAGTCAGTAATTAAATTTAAAAAACCTATTATTTCTATATATGTTTCTAGTGATGATGAATATAGATTTTTAGGTAATGATTTTGGAAGGCAACCTATAATTGATCAAATTGAATCAATTGATACTTTAATTAATTCACAGTTGAATAATATATATGATATTGTAGTAAAGATGCATCCAAATCAAAATAATTCACATAAGTCTATTCTTGCTAAATATAAAAATTTAAGTAAAAAAGTAAAGATATTGTTTCCCAATGACAAAACAGATTCATACCAATTAATCAAAATGAGTAAAATAGTTATATGTTTTTCATCATCCATAGGTACAGAGGCAAATTATCTTAGAAAACCAGTTATTCAAATTGGTCCTAGTAAGTGGATGGGACTTCCTACAGCAAACTTTATGTCTGACGCAAATTCTGCAATTGAATTAATTTTATCAAAGAAATATAAATTAATGCCTCAAAGATCTTCAATTATATATTTCACATTCAATATGAAAGCCTTTTTTGAATTACAAGAATATAAGTATATAGAGGATGGAATTTATTCGTATGCTAATCATATTTTTAAAGTTCCAATAAGATTAAGACTAATGGCCATAATCTCAAAGATTAGACAAGCACTATTAAGGGGAGATAAAAAAATTATTAAAAATATATACTTGTATATACCAAATTTAATTTTTGGAACTACAAAAACTAATTAATAAGATTTAACTCCATACATATAATTTTCAGGGTTTGAATTTTGATATAAATTTATTAGGTCCTCGGTTTTAAGATCTAAAACTTTTTCAATTTTAAATATTTTTTTTAAAAAATAATAATCTTCAATATAATCTAAACAATATCTGGTTCTAGGACTATTCCATTTGTCTTTTATTTTAGGAATATGCCTATTAGATATTAAATTTGATGTTACTACATGTTCTAGATGATTGTTAGCTTTCTCATATTTAATCAAATGTTTGAGAATATTTATTGATATTCTGCTAACTATAGTGCCATTTGGCAATTTTTTTGCTGTAAATCCATCAATGAAGTCTATGTTAGAATCTAATTTTAAAAAATGATTTATTACATTGGGATCAACTAGCGGGTTGTCTGCAGTAACCCGAATAAATCCTTTAAGCTTATATTTTAGGCAGGCATCATGAAATCTTTTGACTAAGTTATTTGCATCACCTCTGAAGTATTTATAACCATTTTGATTTAAATGTTCTTCAAGTACATCATCTGCAGGCTCACAAGAAATACAAAAGATTATCTTATCTCTAATTAATGATTGACTACACCTTAAATATACAGCATCTACAACTTTAAGATTCTTGTTCAAATTAAATAATGATTTACCTGGAAGCCTGGCACTACTCATTCTAGCTTGAATCAATATTCCATAATCCTTTACCATGCTGTCCATCCTCCATCAACAATTAAATTAGTCCCATTTATGTAGCTTCCTTTGTTTGTTAGCAGTAATTCAACAGGTCCAATTATCTCATTTGAATTCATCATTCTGTTAATTGGCGTCATAGATTTAAATTTATTTATAAACTTTTCTTCATGATTATTCAAAACACCATGAGGAGTTATTGAATTAGCTCGGATTCCATACTTAGCTAAATTTGCTGCTAGATACCTTGTTAATGCAATTACACCACCTTTACTTGCAGAATATGCAATAGGATTACCCATAGAATTATTTGAATAAAGACTTGGATTTGAAGATACAACTGCATAAGTGCTTGCAAAATTTACTATAACACCAAAATTATTATCTTTCATTTTTTTACCGAATTCACGACAAGTGTAATATGTTCCAGACAGATTAACTTCTACAATACTATTCCATATACTAGGGTCCATATTAAAAATATCTGCTTCCAAAAAACCTTTGGGTTTATATTGATGAGAATTAATTAAACCTTCAATAAATATTTTTTTACTGTCAAATTTCTTGCATAGATTTTTAACTTCTTTAAGACTTGACACATCAACTTTATAATATTTAAAGTTTTTATGCTTATAAGAAGAATTATTTGTAATATCAACTCCAAAAACTTTAAATTTAGATTTTTCAGTAAAATACTCAACTAAAGTTCTACCAATTAAACCATTACAACCAGTTATTAATATATTCATTTAAATAGCATTTTAAGATCATTTAAGTTTGAACTAATAGTTGAACTTTTAGGGTTGATATCCATTAGAACACTTATCATCTGATCAGTATAAGTTTTAATATAGTCAGTATCTTTTTGGAATACTAACTTATTATCATAATATACTAACCCTTTATCAATATCCCAAGAAACAACTTTATCATTAAGAATTGCCTTTCCAATTCTAATCCTAGATTTTGACATCAACCATAGGCTAGAGTTGAATATAGTTTCATTATTTAATTTACCATTTAGATTACTGTATGTATCAGCTGAATACTTATCATCATTAAATGGAAGCCAGTTAATATATTTAAATTCAGATGAAGTTATAAATTTAATGTAGTCTAACTCATGATAATTAGTTAACATTGCGCCACCACCTTTTTCTTTATTAAGTATATAGACATCATCAAGATCCCTTCCCTTATACCAGTTATAACAATTATCCCAAAATTGAGTATAAATAGAAATTACTTTTTCTTGATTTAACGAATCTTTTAAAAAATTGATGATTTCTAAGTAACGTAAATTAAATCCAACAAAAATATTTCTTGATTTTGAAAGTTTTGAATATAGATTCATATTTAATTTATTATGACTCAAAGGTTTTTCTACAATGAATTTTTCTCCATAATCCAAAAAATAAATTAGATCATCAATATGTCTATTTGTGTCGCTACATATTATTATCAAATTAAAAAAACTATTCTTTATTTCATTTTTTGAAATAAATTTTGGATTAAGTTTTTCAGGATCAAATTTGGATTTTGAGAATACATAGACTTCAGCTCCATTATTTTCTGCAGCAATAAAATGTTTCTTGCCAATGCTGCCAAAACCAATAATTAATATTTTAAATTTATTTAAAATCTTCCCATTTAATTGGTTCATCTTCACTTATTTCTTTAGTAACGATCATTCCTAAAACATCATCTAAATATAGTGGCGAAATTCCAGTTCCAGGTCTTTTAATTTCAATATTAGAATAATCAATTTTTTCATTTTTTTTAATTTTCCTCTTTGCAACTATAGATCTTCTTGCGTTCTCAATTGCAGTTGTTTGACTTGTTAGGTCTAAATAATTATTGTTCATCAACTTTGAGATAAATTTTTCTTCATCTCTATACTTAATTATATCCTTATATTCAAAACTATGATAATGGTCATTACCTTTTTTTGATTTATCAAGTGAAAAATGTTTTTCAATAATTCTAGCACCTAAAAGTCTGGCAGTATGTAAATGTAAATTATCGTGGGTAATGGCAACATGATCACTATAACCAATTATCTTATTGGGAAATACTTTTTTCAAATATTTAATCTTTTTCAATGATGCATCCTCTGCTCTACACGGATAATTTAAAACACAATGAAGTATTGAGGTGTTTATACCTTGATTGCTAAATAAATTAACTGCAAATTCAATTTCACCTATACTTGAAGCCCCTGTACTAATTATAACGGGTTTTTTCTCTTTTGCAATGGCTCTTAATAGAGGTAAATTAGAGATATCTGCTGAAGCAATTTTAAAAAAACTTAAGATATTGGAATATTTTGAGATTTCATTATGATCAAACACTGTTGTTGAAAATTCTATATTTTGATCATCGCAATGCTTTTTTAGCTTTAAGTAATCCTCAAATTCAAATTTATCATATTTTGAAAATAACTGATGTTGGTTAGTTTCTATCTCTGCATTTGTATCCCAATAGCTTTTAGCTAATTTTGAAGAAATTTGATCTGCTTTGTATGTCTGGAATTTGATTGCGTCACAACCTGCCTTTGCAGCTAGTTCTATCATTTTTTTTGCATCATCAAGTGAGTTTTCATGATTAACTCCTGCTTCAGCAATGAGAAAAACCCTACTATGATCTGATCTATTTAAAAAGTTTTTATATGTCATATTTTTTGTTTTTAAGTTTTTTCATAAACTTTTCGGATTCTTTACTTTTACTTAAATTGTTATCATGTTGAAAGTATCTATAAAAAGGTAGAGGTAAATTATAAATCTTATATTTTTTTTGAAAGCGCAAAAATAAATCCTTCTCTTCATGTATTAGTTGACTCTCATCAAATAACCCAATATCAATCAGTAGTTGCCTTTTAAACATAATCCCACATGCTATGGGATTTTCTATAGCTGAAATACGTTCACTTTTGTTGTCCTCAATATCAGTATACATATAATCACAAGAAAGTGCATCAAAATTACCTAACTCCATTCCTAAAAGCATAGTTTCAAGTGTCTTAGGGTGCATGTAATCATCAGAATCAAGGTTAAATATAAACCTTCCAGTTGCCTTTATAATTCCATTATTTCTTGCGCTTGGAAGCCCAAGATTTTTATTATGTTCAATGTATATAATTTGTTTCTTAAATTTATCGATTTCATATTTTGAATTATCAGTTGAGCCATCATTAATAACAATTATTTCAAATAATTTATTATCTAATGTTTGATTTATACAAGAGTTAATTGCTCGAGCAACTAGAGACTCTCTGTTATATACAGGTATTATAATACTAATTTTTTTACTCATTATATTATTTTAATTCTTATTCAACATCAATATCATGAAATTCTTTTTGATTATTAGTTTCCCAAAAACTTTCATTGGCTAAAACTTTTATAAACTTTTTTGAACTTTTTCCAAGTCCAAAATTTTTAACAGTAATTAAGTTTTTCTTTTTTTCAGCTTTTTCAATAGCCTTTAAAATATTTTCTTTATTGAAATCAACACTTAAAATCATCTTATTTACATCTCTTTTGTTCTGTCTTGTTCCAATATTTATTGAATAAATTGAATAATATGGAGCCTCTCTTATACCTGCAGATGAATTGCCGATTATGAAATCTGAGTTTTTTAGTATTGTAAGAAAATACTCAAATCTAATGGATGGAAGAATTTTGATTCTTTTTGAATTTATCTTTCTATATGATTCAATTATTAAGTTTGACCCTAAATCGTTATTTGGATATATAATAATGTAATTTTTATTGCTTTCAATTAAAGAATTTATAAGCACATCAATTTGATTTTTTGTATAATTTATCTCAGTTGTAACAGGATGAAATAAACATATAGAGTAATTCTCAAAATAGATTTCATATTTTTCTCTTGCATCTTCAATTGAAGGCAGGTCTCTAGAGAACATCAAATCTACGTCAGGAGAACCAATGATGAATATTGAACTGCTATTTTCCCCCATTTGAATAAGCCTGGTTTTAGCTTTTTTATTTGAAACAAAATGAATGTGAGATAACTTTGATATAGAATGTCTTATTAATTCATCAATTGTACCTGATACTTCTCCACCCTCTACATGGGCAACAAGGATATTTTTGAATGAACCAACTATTGCACATGCAAGAGGCTCAGGTCTGTCTCCGTGAACAACAATTAAATCAGGTTTAATTTTATCAACATAATCTGAAAATCCAATAATGGTTTTTGAAACTGTTAAATCCATTGTTGTCTCATCAGTTTTGTTATCAAATCTATAAAATTTCACACCACCTATTCTTTGTACATCAAGATATGTGTCCCCATATTTTGGATCATTATGCATACCAGTAATAAACACATATACATCAAACATATTACTAGATGTTTCTGTTATTAAACTTTTTAACTTACCCCAGTCTGCCCTAGTCCCAGTGACAAAAATTATCTTTTTATTCAAAATCTGACCATTTAATATGTTCACCTATTTTTATATTTCTTAAACTCTTCTTTCCTAAAACATCATTATAAAATTCTGCCTTAATTTCTCCAATGCCTGGTCTTTTTACCCAAACATTAGATTCATTAAAAGATTCACCAAGCTTAATATTTTTAATTGATACCACAGTTGCAAATGCAAAGTTAATAGTTACTTTTTCTTCCTTTGATGCACCCTTTTTCCCACCGAGCATCGATTTAATTATTTTACTATTTATAATTAAATCTCTGCAACTATTTTCATCCATAGAACAAATAATATCTGGGCCCTCTCTTTCCATTGTATCTGTAAAGTGCCTTTCAATTATACATGCTCCTTTAGCAATTGCAGCATATGAAGATAAATTATTTAGAGTATGATCACTTAACCCAACCGGTATACCTGGAAACTCTTTAATTAATTCATCCATACCACCAAGTCTAACTAGGTTATATGGAGTCGGGTAAAGATTAGTTGTATGAAGTAAAGCAAAATCTATTTGATTTTTATTAAAAATTTTTACGGCTTTTTTTACACTACCAATATCATTCATTCCAGTACTAAGTATTATAGGTTTTTTAAACTTACATATATGCTCAATTAAAGGATAATTATTACATTCGCCACTTCCAATTTTAAATGCAGGCACATTCAGTTTTGACAATCTATCAGCTGCTGCTCTTGAAAAGGGTGTTGATATAAATATCATATTTTTTTTCTCAACATATTCCTTTAACTCTTTTTCTTCTTCAAAATCTAAGGAACAATTTTTCATTATTTCATAGATTGATTTGTCTGAGTTTCCAGGTTTAATATTTTTTGCAAGCGGACTCATCTCATCATCAACAATATGAGTTTGATGTTTTATAATTTCTACACCTGCCCTATAAGCACTATCAACCATTTCCTTTGCAATTGACAGACTACCATTATGATTTATTCCAATCTCTGCTATAATTAGTGGTTCATAATTATTCCCAATGTGTCTATCTAAAATTTTCATAATTTATAAAGAGTTTAAAGTGTTTGACCACTTGTGGTGGTTTATTTTATCTGATATGTCAATTGAATTTTGACTAAATTCTTGTTTAGCTTTTCTATCTAAAGCATAAAACTTTAGTATAGTCTTCTTTATCGATTTAATACTTAATGGATTAAATTGAAATCCATTATAATTTTCAATAACTAGATCAAATGAAGATCCACATTTTTTAGAAATTAGAATAGGTAATCCTAAACAACACATTTCGTGAGTAACAACTCCCCATGGCTCATATACACTTGGCAGGCAGAATACATCACAAGTTTTTGCAACCTCTATAATTTTATCTTGAGTAATTATACCATTCAGCTCTACACATTTGTATTTTGCAATTTTTTCTTTCAAATATCCATCACCAATAACTATTAATTTATGATTAGATTTAAATTCATTATTAATCTCATCTATTGATTCTGCAAGTCTCTGAATGTTTTTCTCTTTCACTAATCTTCCAATAAATAAAATTTTTAAAAATTTATTATTATTATCAATAATAGTAGAGTTGTCAAAAAATTTTTTGTCTGCAACGTAAAATCCTTCTCTAATATTTTTTTGCTCAAATCCTATATCGCGAGCAAACCTAGATTGAGGTGAGCCCACTCCCCAAAACTTATCAAAATATTTTTTATATAAATGGTTTCTAAACATTTTTATAACCAATTGCTTTATTGACCTTTTGTAAATAGTGTCTTGAACAGTAATTCTTATTGTCTTGTCTTTCATTTTTTTTGCTACATAAAGATAGTCATCACTCATTCTGCCTGACACAATTAATTTATTTGGGTTTAAATTTTCGCAAAACTTTAAAAGTTCAGTTTTACTCTCAAACCTGTCTTTATTTATTAATTTAAAGCCTAGATTATTAAGGGTATTAATATTTGGAAATTTATTCATATATATAACTGAAATTGAATAGTCTGCATTATTGCTTACGAAGTAATTTAAGCACCCCATTAAATAATGAGTAAGCTCAGCATATAAAAAAATTATTTTTTTTTTATCCATATTTCTATAACAAATACAAAATTATTAAATAAAATTAAAATAGGTTGTAAAATTATCTTAAATTAAGTACTTTTATTACTTAAAAACAAAATTATTTATAATTATTGTGAAAAATATTAATATTTCATACTTAAACCTGCCTGCTCAAAGTCCATCTCTTGAATTAAATCTTTCTTTATCAGAAAAAGTACACAGAGAAA
>MDSZ01090743.1_pt1 | contig 12550 bp, 1 predicted proteins | sample 811201 | NCBI WGS metagenome assembly MDSZ01 (sample SAMN05326647, study PRJNA326480) | marine metagenome | isolation source: seawater | place: Indian Ocean: North | collected 2010
AGATGTTGTAGTGAATGTAAATAATGATTTTGACAAAGCATCTGTCTACTGTTACAACCATGGCTATATGGGAGGAGAAAATATGTTACGCCATTATTACGAAGAATGGGCACAAGTCGGTGGAGATATAGACGGAGAAGCTGCAGGTGATTTCTTGGGGATCGCTGGCGATGGTCAAGGTATTGATTTAAATAGCGATGGAACATTATTAATTGTTGGTCTTCGTGATAATGATGGTAATGGAACCAATTCAGGAAGTGTGCGAATATTTAATTATCGTACTTTAACACAACAAGAATATAATGCTGGAAATTCAACAAATACAACTGGATATTACAATCAATATATAATTATTGATCCTAGTAATACTTATGTAGCAAATAAAAAATATTGGGTACAAATAGGAAACGACTTAGATGGGACTGCCACAGCAAGCCGTGGAATTGGAGACAACTTGTCTATAAGTAAAGACGGAACTAGATTTATAATAGGAAATGATTATGAAGATGTTGACCAAGCTGCAAGAGCAGGGTATGCAAAAGTGTATGAAATAAATTCAAATAAAATATATGCACAATCTGGAGAATATTTACTTGATATAAGTGCAACATTAAATATTGAACAATTATTAGTTAACGCTAGTTCTGATTCTAATTATAAAGTAAATGTAGGAGGATCTGTAAAAGCTACAAATTATAATGCATTATCTGATAGTCGTTTTAAAACAAATATTCAAAATTTACAAAATCCATTAGAAATAGTTAATCAAATGCGTGGCGTAAAATACAATTGGAAATATAATATAAATGATGAAAGACAACAATTTGGCTTAATTGCACAAGAGTTAGAAAAAATATTACCCAATTTAATTACTAATAATAAAGAAGAAAATGAACATGGATTTCAACAAAAATCGATTGATTATAATGGAATTTTACCTTATTTGATTGAATCAATAAAAGAATTATATAGAAAAAATAAATCATTAAAAGAAAAAATAGAGCACCTTGAAATCAAAACAAAATTATTAACATAAATATATATTTAGAGATACTTGCATATATCGTAAAAAAAATTTAATACATAATAATTATATAGTATATAGTTATTATGTCAAACTCATGGAAAAGTTATGGAGGAATAAATAATATATATAGTTTTAATGTTATAGATGCAAGTGCTGTAATAGGAAATAATTTTTTTGGAAAACAGCGTAGACCTACAGAACAAATATTTAATGGTACATTAGAAGTTACTGCAGATTTAAAAGCAGGAAACAATATTTTAGTAGGTAAGCATGTATATGCAAGAAACAGTATATCCACTTTGGTTGATTTATTTATTAATCGAGACAGTTATATTAATAATAAAGTATTTTTTGTAAATCGTGATAAAACTACAGATTTATCTACCGTAGATATTAGCTCTACTTTTCCGGTGGATAATAGTCATTCTTTTTTAAATGGTACATTTTCTAACATCGGTATTAATGTTATTCATCCTGAAACTATTTTTCATGTATCTACTTTAGACCCAAATGCTACAAATATAGTTACTATTGAGTCAAGTAACGATTATATATATAATATTTTAAATAGAAATAAAAACCAAAAAGGCATAACTATTGATGCAAGTAATACTGTTTCAAATATTTATTTTAATAATGATACAAGCATGTCACTTCTTACTCCAGATTCTATGATTCGTTATGCATCAGGTGGTTATTTACTATTGAAATCAAATAATCAAATTAATAATGAATCAAAAAAGCATATTATTGAAAATTCAGGAGGATTATTTGTTTCCGATGCAAGTGGTGTGAATATAGATTCAAGTGGTTCTATTTTATTTGATACATCAAATAGTTTTTTTATAGACACTTCATTAGGATTTTTTCATATGGATGCTTCTACCGGATTGTTTCAAATTGATACATCAAATGATTTTCAAATGCATACGTCTGCGTCTGGTGGAATATTTAAATTAAATGACGACCTTGCTCTGGTAAGCACATCAGGCGAATTCTTTTTGAATTCTTCAGGTGGATTAATCAGCATAGACGCAACAAATGAGGGTACAATCCAATTTATTTCTAGTATATTTAATTTAAAAACCACTCTCAATTTTGCACCTCAACAAAGAAATATATCATCAACAAAACTATACGGTGAGACTCTATCTGTTTATGATAGTTCCAATACAGTTTTTTTAGAAGACATATATGATCTTAGTTATATTAATACAGGAAATGCATTAACTGCATTAGCAATTGATAATAGTTCAAACACAAACATAAAACTTGTCGCGCCAAATACTGGTAAAGGTGCCCATATTGGTGGAGGTGCATATCCTATAGATAGTACACGTTCTATGGGGTTGTTTGGTCTAACTGATTTAAGTCATGGCTTTACAAATAACCAACTTTTTGTGTCTAATAAAAATAAAACAAGATATGCTTCTACGCTTGGAATTAACACATTCAAGCCAAACCTTGATAAATATGTCATGGATATTAATGGACCTGTTTATATTAGTAGTGGTGAAATAAATACAGTTGCAAATACCGAATTTGAAATATTTAATATGCATTTTTCAAAAAGTCATCCATTAGTGGGTATTGCGTCAGGTAGTCCTAGTTCTGTAAAAGACAACGCATATACACAATTTTTGATTTACACTTCAGATGGAGGAAAAAATTGGAGAAAATCAAATATTTACGAAAAAGAGAATGTTTTTGAAGCAGAAGAAGGTGTACTAGATCAACAAGCAGTTATTTATGATCAGTGTTTTATGCTTGATAATAGTTATGGATTAGTATCTGGAAATGATTCTAATATTTTTTATACAAATAATGGAGGCGAAGACTGGTTTAAGATGGGTTATGGTTTGCAATCAGATACTTTTATTTCTACTGCTCTTGGTGGAACAAAAATTAATATAGACGGACAACTTGTATATCGTTTTTTTAATGTATTTCAACTAGCAAATCTTGAAAATGCAAAGTCAAGAATTCGTTATTTTGATATTTCTGCTTCTCATATAGATGCTTCGTTAAATGGTCAAGATAATATTTTTCAAGTTGGTGGAAATGGTTCAGAAATAAGCGTAACTGAATTTAATACACAAAATAATTCGATAGAAAATATTCGATCAGTAGATATTGGAAATAGATATGCTTATTTAGTTGGAGATACTGGTATTGAAAAGTTAGATTTAAGTAAAAATACAATTACCTTTCCCTCTGATGGAAATCTTTATCATCGAACTATTAACTCTGGAAACGTAGGACCTGGGATAACATCATTAGCATACAATAATGTTTTTGCTTTTGATGATAATAATGTTATTGCTGTTGGTGATAATTTAATTTCTATTTCAACAAATGGTACTGACTGGAGCGACTTATCCATCAATATTTTAAATGATATTGGTGATGTAAGTTTAAATAAGGCTTTTATATTTGATAATAATAATGCTGTTGCGGTTGGAGAAAGAGGTACTTTTTTGTATTCTGATACATGGACAAATATTAATAGTTGGCGAAAAGTTCCAACTCGTATTTTAAATACAAGTGGAGTTGAAGATCTCTTGATTGGACCTACTAAAAACTTACGTGGTATTCACATGACAGATAAACGTTCGTTAATTATTGGTGTTGGTATTGATAAATATGAAGATAAAAGTGATATATCAGATAGTTCTGGAAATTTAGGTAGTGGAAGAATTCAATACACCTTTTTGCCTAATTTATTTGATCAAAAAAATAATATTATTCTAGAATTATCTGGAAATATGAGCATTACTGGTAACTTGGATATTTTTCAATCAGATAGTGATATTTTGGCAAGCAATCTAGATGCATCCAAAGATTTATCTGGTTCTATGACTATAGGTAGTGATACTGTTTTTATTGATATTGGTGATAGCGATCAGGCAGAAAATATTTTTGTAAATATTGGTGATAGTGCAAAAGGTTCTCGAACATTAAAAAGTCAATATCATGTAATAAATATAGGCGCAAATGATTCCAAGTCTGCTAATAACGTACCTCCAAACATAATTAATTTTGGAAATTATTATGAAAACACGTTAGCAAGTCAATTTTTACCCAATATTATTCATATAGGAGGTGGAAACGATGTTATTACGGTTGATGGTGGAGGTCTCGAGTTTAAAACCGAATCTGAGCTTAATTTTAATAAACACCTCACATTTAATTTTACAGATGGAGAAAATCCAGGTGTTGGTTTGGGCAACGGAATTAACATAAATTCAGATGGAGTTATGAGGGCAGGTTTTATTGAATCATCACAAGATAGAACAGGTTATATTTTTCAAGCACCTTTTGGAACTAAAGGAACAAATAGAAATGTATTGAAAATTGATTCGAGCAATATGATACTTACAACAAATACAAATATTAATCCTCTACTAGGAATACGAGGTATTGATCGTGGTATTGTTATATTAAAACCATTACCGAATGTAGGTGACGGCAGTTTTAATCTTATTGTAGAACCATTTGATGTAAGTAATATTTTAATTCGTGATTCTAAAACATCTAATAATGATGTACAAACAATTAATACAAAACTAATTGTAGAAAACGATCTTTCAAGTAATAGAAACCTTTTTGTTGAAAAGGATGCGTCTTTCAATACTAGTATGTTTATAGGAACAAATAAAGTAGATATTGATTCACATTTATTTGTAACAGATGATGCATCTTTTCAGTCAAATTTATTTGTACAAAACAATAGTGTTTTTCAAGATGCCTCTTTTAATGATCGATTATTTGTTTTTCAAGATGCCTCTTTTCAATCAAACATGGTTGTTCAAGAAAATACTATAATTGTTGGAGATGTTTCAGCAAACAAACGTTTATTTATAGATAATGATGTATCACTTAATTCACGATTATTTGTAAAAGAAAATACATCCATATTGAATGATGTATCTATTAATTCACGATTATTTGTTGAAAAAGATGTATTAGTCAAAGGAAATTTTTCAATAAATCAAAATCAAAATACATCAGTAGTTCAAACAACGCATTCAAATTATTTATTTTTAACTGTACTAGAAGATATGTCTATAAATGGTAGATTATTTGTAAGAGATGATGCTACTATAAAAGGAAGATTATATGTAGATGAAAATACTATATTTAATAGTGATGCAAGTTTAAATAATCGTTTGTTTGTTGCAAGTGATGCGTCTTTTTTAGATATTATGACTACTCACGATAATGCAATTATAGTAGGAGATGTTTCTATAAATGAGAAATTAATAGTAAATGATGATGTTTCTTTCAACAGTCGTATATTTATTAGAAAAAACGCAGTCCTTACAAATGATGTTTCTACAAATATGCGTTTGTTTGTTGATGAAGACGTTTCTTTTAATAAAAATTTATATGTAAATGAAAATACTATTATTATACAAGATCTTTCTGTTAATGGTAGTGTTTCTGTAAAAGATGATGTTTCTTTTAACAAAAATGTATTTATAGATTCTAGTTTGGGTATTTTAACATCAACACCAAAAGTATCACTTGAAATAAATAGTACAAGTGCAATAAAATTGCCTCAAGGAACAATAGCAGAAGCACCTACTATGAATTCAGCAAATGAAACTGGATTTATTCGATATAATCTTACAAATGATCAATTAGAAGGTTATAATAATAATAAACTTTTTGCTATTACTAATTTGATTGATACAAATAAAGATACTTTTATTCGTGCAGAAACTTCAGAAGGAGCAAACAACAATTCATTAGATTTTTTTACAAATAATCAAGAACGTATGAATATTAGTAATACAGGAAATGTAACTATGAATCATAATTTGAATGTTGTAGATAATACTGTATTTAAACAAGATTTATCGTTGAATAACCATTTGATTGTTTTAAATGATGTATCTTTTAATAAAGAATTCATTAATAATCAAAACACAATCTTTCACAAAGATGTAAGTATGAATAGTCGTTTATTTGTAAATGGAAATACATCTGATGTATCTTTTAATAATAAACTAAATGTCGAAGGGTTAGCTATTTTTGAAAAAGATCTTTCTGTAAATCAAACAGTAAATGTACAAAATGATGTATCTTTTGGTTCTCAATTTTCCATAAATAAAAGTAATGTATATATTCATCCAAAAGTAATATTTAATAATGATGTTTCTTTCAATAAAAATTTAGTTTTGGACGAAGACGCTTCTTTTAATAAAAATGTAATTATAGGTGGAAATGTTATTGTTCAACCCAACATTCAACCTAGCCAAGATGCTTCACAAAATTATATATGGGCATTAAAAGGCAGTCAAATAGACGGACTAACATCTGGAGAAAATTCTGGAATTTCTGTATCTATTAATGGTGATGGTACTATAGTTGCTATTGGTGCATATTATTTTAGTGGAGGAGCTGGTGGGAATTCCGGAACAACTCGTATTTATGAATGGAATGGAAGTGCATGGGCATTAAAAGGCAGTCAAATAGACGGATTGACAGGTGGAGAAATTTCTGGAATTTCTATATCTATTAATAGTGATGGTACTATAATTGCTATTGGTGCATCCAATTATAATTCAACTAGAGGAACAACTCGTATTTATGAATGGAGTGGAACTGCATGGGTGTTAAAAGGAAGTCAAATCGATGGATTGGCAACTGGAGAATATTCTGGATATTCAGTTTCTATTAATAGTGCTGGTACTATAGTTGCTATTGGTGTATATGGAAATAATTCAAACACAGGAGCAACCCGTATTTACGAATGGAATGGAACTGCATGGGTTTTAAAAGGTAGTCAAATCAACGGACAATCATCTAATGACAGGTTTGGACATACTGTATCTATTAATGGTGATGGGACTATAGTTGCTATTAGTGCACCCTATGATGATGATGGTGGTACGGAATCGGGATCAATCAGTATTTATGAATGGAATGGAAGTGCTTGGGTCTTAAAGGGTAGTCAAATCAACGGATTGGCAGCTGGAGAACAACTGGGAGGATATATAGAAACATCCACAATATCTCTTAATAATGATGGTACTATACTTGCTATTGGTGTACCTAAAGCTAACTCAAATATAGGAACAACCCGTATTTATGAATGGAATGGAACTGCATGGGTTTTAAAAGGTAGTCAAATCAACGGATTGACAACAGAAAGATCTGGAGTTTCAGTTTCTATTAATAGCAATGGCACCGTGGTTGCTATTGGTGCATTTAATTTTGATGGAGGAGTTGGTTCTAATTCAGGAACAACACGTATTTATGAATGGGACGGAACTGCATGGACACTCAAAAAACAAATTAATGGATTAACAACTGAAGAAAAATCTGGAAATGCAGTATCTCTTAGTAGCAATGGTGAAACAGTTGCTATTGGTGCATATTTAAATGATGAAGCTTTTACCAACGCAGGAACAACACGAATTTATGGAATAACGCTTTATAATCCAACATCAGCTATTGGATCTTTTGATATTAAAAATTCTGATGGTGAATTGTTGACTACTGCATTAAAATTCCCTTCAGGAACAACAGCTGAAAGGCCACAAATAACACGTCCTGGTTTTATTCGTTTTAATACAACAGATAATGCATTTGAAGGATATGGAACATCATGGGGTCCAATAGGAGGATCAGATGGATTTAATGATGTTGATAATGATACATTTATATCATTTGAAAAAACTATAGGTAGTGATGAAGATGAAATTTATATTTATTTAGCTAATCAAGAGAAAGTCCGTATAATGAATTCTGGTGATGTTTCCATGAACGAAAATTTAGTAATAGGGGAAAATGCAATTATAACACAAGATATTTCATTAAACAATCGATTATTTATTCATGATGATATTTCATTAAATTACAATATACATGTCAAAGATAATGCTGTTATAGAAGATTCTGCAAGAATTCATAACCGTTTATTTGTAAAAAAAGATGCATATATAAATCAATTAAATACAGAAAATAACATTGTTGATGTAAGTGGACAATTAAAAGTAACAGGAATAGCTGTAGGTACAAATCCCAATATTCTTTATAATTTAAATATAAGCGGGGGTATACAAGCAACTTCATATTATGCAAGTTCTGATTCAAGATTGAAAGAAAATATAAAAACTATTTCTAATGAATTACATATTATTGAAAATATACGTGGAGTTTCCTATAATCTACAAAATAATAATTATGAAAAGTATGGTGTTATTGCGCAAGAAGTTGAAACAATTTTACCAGAAATAGTACACACACAAAACGACGAAATAAAACAAAAGTCAGTTAATTATAACGGATTTTTTCCATATTTGATAGAATCAGTAAAAACTTTATCTTCAAATAATAAATCATTAAAAACAAGATGTGAAGAAATGAAAAAAAAACTGCAAATTCAATAAATAACTTGTAATTACTAATATTTAGAAATGAAAAAATAGCGTATAATTATTTTAATACATAATAATTATATAATATATATAATTAGTATGTCCTATAATTCATGGAAACAATATGGAGGAATACACGAAGTAAACAGCTTTAATGTTATTAATGTAGAAAGAGTAATTACAAATACCTTTATAAATAGAGCCGAACGGTCTAATCAACAATTTTTTGATGGTACTTTGGAAGTAACAGTAGATTTTATTGCTCAAAATAATGTGTATTCTGGAAACAATATTATTGCACAAAACAGTATTTCTACAATTGTTGATTTATTTGTAAATAGAGATAAATATATTAATAATCGAATCTATTTCTTTACAACTGATAGAACTAGCGATATATCAACAGTAGATTTAAGCTTTTTACGTCCTGTAGATACAAGTCATAGTTTTATAAAAGGAAACAAATCTAACATAGGTGTTAATATAACAAATCCTGAATCTGTTTTTCATATTTCTTCTCATCTAGAAAATATTTCTAACGTATTAACCTTTGAATCTAGTAACAATTATATTAGAAATATTCTTGCACAAAATAAGAATCAACGTGGAATTGTTTTCGATGCTAGCGATTCTCAATCAAATATTTATTTTTTTAATGATGTTTCTACTAATAATTTAAATGAATCAAATGCTAATATCCAGTATGCATCCGGAGGATTTTTATCTTTATCAACAAAAGATACAATCGAAAACCAAACAAACAATATATTATTTACAAATTCAGGTGGTTTATTTTTAATTGATTCTAGTAACACTCGATTACAATCGATTGATCGTATAGTGATTGATACTTCAGATAGCTTTGTTGTTGATACTTCAAATGGATTTTTTATTTTAGATACATCATCAAGTATGCTTCACATAGGAACATCTGGAGATTTTATTTTAAACAGTTCTTCACAGAAAAATCTTTTTAGTTTAAATCAAGAAAAAGCTATATTAAATGCATCTGGAGGTATTATTTTGAATGCTTCTTCTGGTTTTTTTGATATAAATGCAACAAAAACTGGTGTAGTTAATTTAAATGCATCTAAGTTTATTTTGAATTCTATTGCTAATTTTACACCCTTTATAAGAGATTTATCTGCAGTCAAAATGTATGACGAAACATTAACTGTATACGATAGTTCTAATACACAATTTTTACCAAATGTATATGATTTAAGTCAAGTACAAACAGGTACTGCAATTACAAGCATATCTATTGATCCTAGTTCTACAACAAATGCTCATTTTGTTACTCCAGATACAGGTAAAGGTCTAGAATTGGTAGGCGGTGTTTACCCACTTGATACAAATAGATCTATGAATTTTATTGGTACAAGAGATTTATGTAATGGTTTTATGCCGAGTCAGCTTATTGTATCAAGTAATGATCCTTCAAAATTTCTATCTACATTAGGTATTAATACCTATCAGCCAAAGCTAGATGAATACATTATGAATATTAATGGTCCTATTCGTATTGCGAATGGTGAAATTAATCCAATTGTTGATATCAATTTTGAAATAAAAAACATGCACTTTTCACGTAGTCACACAAATGTTGGAATTGCCGTCGGTTCTCCAAGTTCTATTGTAAACAGCTCTTATCATCAATTTGTTTTATATTCAACAGATGGCGGACAAAATTGGAATTCATCTAATGTGTATGAAAAAGAACACTCAAATGAAACAGATGAAGACACATTAAATAATACATCCAATACGTTTACAGAATGTTTTATGATTGATAATAGTTATGGATTAATTTCAGGAAATAACTCTGCATTTTATTATACAAATAATGGAGCTGTAGATTGGTACAGATTGGGCTATGGGCCTAGCTATGAAACAAATATTGTATCTACTGCATTAGCGGGTCATAAAATCACTATTGATGGAAGTCCTATTTATCGTTTTTATAATGCATTTCAAGGAGCAAACAATAAAAGCAAAATTCGTATGTTTGATATTTCTCAAAGCCACATAGATGCATCATTAAACGGACAAAGTGATATTTTGCATTTAATAGGCCTAACAAATGAAGGCCTAACATATGAAATCACCACTACTACCGACTATCAAATAAAAGGTAGTCAAATCAACGGATTGACAGTTGGAGAAGAATCTGGACGATCTGTTTCTATTAATAGCGATGGTACTGTTGTTGCTATTGGTGCATATCAAAATAGTGAAGCTTTTGGATTATCAGGAACAACACGTATTTATGAATGGAATGGAACTGCATGGGTTTTAAAAGGTAATCAAATTAACGGATTGACAACTACTGAACATTTTGGAATTTCAGTTTCTATTAATAGCGATGGTACTGTTGTTGCTATTGGTGCGTATGATTTTGATGGAGGAGTTGGTACTAATTCAGGAACAACGCGTATTTATGAATGGAATGGAACTGCATGGGTCTTAAAAGGCAGTCCAATAAACGGATTGGCAACTGAAGAGTATTCTGGATTTTCAGTTTCTATTAGTAGTAATGGTAATATCGTTGCTATTGGTGCATGGCGAAATAATTCAGATACAGGAACAACACGCATTTATGAATGGAATGGAACTGCATGGGTATTAAAGGGTAGCCAAATCACCGGATTGACAGCTGGAGAAAGATCTGGACATTCAGTTTCTATTAATGGTGATGGTACTATCGTTGCTATTGGTGCATTTTTATTTAATGGAGAAGCTGGTTCTAGTTCAGGAACAACACGTATTTATGAATGGAATGGAACCGCATGGGTTTTAAAAGGCAGTCAAATCAACGGATTGACAGCTGTAGAAGGATCTGGATATTCTGTATCTATTAATAGTGATGGTACTGTAGTTGCTATTGGTGCATATTCTTTTGATGGAGGAGGTGGTAGCGATTCAGGAACAACACGTATTTATGAATGGAATGGAACTGCATGGGTTTTAAAAGGAAGTCAGATAAACGGATTGACAGCTGGAGAACAATCTGGACAGAATGTTTCTCTTAATAGTACTGGTACTATCGTTGCTATCGGTGCATATGGAAATAATTCAGATACAGGAACAACGCGTATTTATGAATGGAGTGGATCTGCATGGGTTTTAAAAGGTAGCCAAATCAACGGATTGACATCTGGAGAATTTTCTGGATTTTCTGTGTCTCTTAGTAGTAATGGTGAAACAGTTGCTACTACTGCATTTAGATTTGATGGAGGAGTTGGAACAAATTCAGGAACAACACGTATTTATGAATTAACAACAGTAACAACTAGCACCCTAATTCCAAATACATATACAGGTCCACAAATAAATGCAATTGATTTTGATACAAATGGTCAATCCATAGAAAACATTACATCGATGGATGTAAGTGGAAATCATTTGTATGTTGTTGGAAATACAGGGATTGAAAAACTAGATGTAAGTGCTAATATTGTCACCTTTCCATCAGCAAATACAACATATCACCGTACAGCAAGTTCTTCTGGTGTAGGACCCGGTATCAACCAATTACAATACAATAATATACGTTCTTTTAATGATAAATCAGTTCTTGCAGTAGGAAACAATCTACTTTCTGTATCTACAGATGGAACAAACTGGACAGACGTATCAATCAACATGATTAATAATATTGGTGATGTAACTTTAAATCAATCATTCATATTAGATACAAGCAACGCTATTGCAGTCGGAAACAAAGGAACTTTTCTATATTCTCGAAATTGGCCCGATGTAAATTCGTGGCAAAGGTTTTCTCCTGGCCTTGTGAATGGTACTGAAAATAGATTAATAGATATTTCCAATCAATTAACCGGTGTATATATGTCAGATTTAAATAATGTGATTGTAGCCTCTGCTACTTCAAAATATAATAATACTAACCTTGGCACTAGCTCTATGTTAAATATGTTTGTTCCAAGACTCTTTAACGAGAAAAATAATAATATTTTGGAAGTATCTGGAAATATGATATTAACAGGAGATTTACGTGTAGAAGGTACTACCTTTGCAAATGAATTCAATTATAAACCATTAGACGCGACAGACATTTCTGGTGATTTAAATATTGGAAAAAATACAACATTCACCAGTTTTGGGTTCAGTAATA
>MDSZ01258433.1_pt1 | contig 12548 bp, 7 predicted proteins | sample 811201 | NCBI WGS metagenome assembly MDSZ01 (sample SAMN05326647, study PRJNA326480) | marine metagenome | isolation source: seawater | place: Indian Ocean: North | collected 2010
AAGGTGATCGTTACTAACAATGAAGTGTTTGATTTTATTGTCATCGTTAACCCCTCTGTTCATTGCAATTTTCTCTCTCATTTCCTCAACTAGGAATTGGAAATTCTGCAGTGAGTCCGAGTAACTAGAGAGGGCTTCTCTAATTGTGGAACTGTCGTATTCCCCATCTTCATTTTGAGATGAAACATCTTCACTAGGCGACTCAGGATTTGCGTGATCGATAGCAAAAGTCATCAACGGGTCTTTGTCAAGATCAATAGTAGCAGATTCCTTATCCAACCTTCCTTCATCTGGATCAATACCTTTCCTATTCCAGTCCTCGATTCTCTGGAAGTGAGACATCAACCTCCTCACGTGCATCATTGAAACGGGGTAACTCTGTCGTTCATGGTCCGCCCTATTGAAACCGTCTTTATTCGTCACAGGTGCTAGCAATCTTTGTATTGGATCTTCCGCAGCTCTTGCCCATTGTTTGAAAGTCGAATCTGCATCTATCCCATGCCTCCGATCCCTAATTGCATCTTGGAAAACTTCCATTTCCTCTGGAGTAGTGGGTACTACAGCATCCCATCCCCATTCTTTTTCTTCGAATGGATCTCCCTCAATTTCCCTTGATTTAAATCCAAATGCGTTCTTCTCTACCATCTCTTTGTACTTTTGTTCTTGACGAGACCCTGTGTCAATAGCACCAAACCATGGTTTCAGGGTATCGATCCATAGGTTCCTCATATTTTCCTGAGATGTTTTCGCGGCGTTGCAAAAATCTGACCAGGCCTCCACATCTATGTCTTCTGCTCTATGGTGGAGTGCATTGTAGTGGGATTGAAGAATATCGCTAGTGATGTATGTGGTGTTGACCTCTCCGAAATCTGGGTCATCGTCGGTCCCAGGCCCAGCCGAAAAAGTCCAAATATTAGCCGAAGGGAACTGGAGCTTCATCTCGGTCAGCATCGGCAGAATCATCCCACTCCCACTTCCACCAGCGAAACTGTGTATGAGTGCCACATGGGTGATCCTCTTCCTCCTGTCTCTGAATTCCCCCAGAACTTGGCTGATCTCATCCTTGGCCTGATCGGCAAATGCCCTTCCCTTACCTAGCTTACCACCCGCTCCCTCTTCATCGGGATCCATAAGTAGTATGTTCCTGCACAGGCGAACTACATTCTTCTTGTTCTTACTAGCATCCGGCTCTACGCTACCCCATACAAAACTGTACGGTTCTTCCATCAGGCTCTTGGTTTCAGGACCTAGGTTCATTGCAAGAACGTTACACTCGTCAAAGATTGACTTCAACTCTTGGAATGCTTGACTATCCATCTTATTTCTGGAATTCCGGGAGATTTTTTCCACCTTGCCATGGTAATTTATCATCGTCTCCCCCACTTTCTTCACTTCATCGTCGCTCATCCCAATAGCACGTAACATATTCTTCGTCCTATCATCGAAAGTCGTATTCATTAGATTAGCAATCATTGCTCGAAGGATTTGTTGCCCCCCTTGTCCCATTCCAACTAGCAACGCACCGTTCCCCCTCTCTACCGTTACTCCACCAAGAATTGACTCGCAGATTGATTCCAGTTTGTTAATGCCGCTAATCAGAGAAGTAACGAACTTCCTGATGCTCTTCTCAACCTGAACCTTGTTCTTGCCCTCTATTTTCCTCAGATCACGAATCCCTTCTGTGAAACTATTTTTTATCTCCTCTCTGGCAGATTGAATCTTGTCCCATTCGCCTTTGGAGGCTACGGTTCCAGCCATTGAAACAGCACCAATTTCTCGATGTGCCCTTCTTTCGAGTTCTTTCGCCTTGTCCTTCTTCCTCAAAATTAATTGAAACAATTCCATGGTCTTATTTGGACCGATATCCATTTCTTCCAGAATCTTTTGAAGCCTTCTATTAGATTCGTTCATCGTTGCAAACTTTTCAAGATCCGCAATCGCAGTATCACTTAGTGACTCGTAGTTCGTCCTATCCGCCATTTCCGCATAATCTCGCACGTAATTAGCAGGCTTATTCGCAAGAACCTCCAATATTTCGGTAAAAGTCACGTCTTTGCTTTTTATGGAACTAATGTGACCTTCAATTTCATCAATTTTCTCCTTTGCAATGTCAACTTCACCTTTAGCTTCCTTGAGGACTGCTGAAATCTGTTGGAATTTTCCAGCCACTTCTACAAATTCTTGTAACCAAGATCCACTAGGTGTTGTTTCGTCTGCCAACTCTTCACGAATCGCCTCTTCAGGGAACCTTACTCTCACCGAGTTTTCATCAATTGGCCTATCTGAAACAATTTTCTCTTGATTTATTCTCCAGTATAGGGATGTTGAATGAGCAATGAATTCGCTGACTCTATCTCGAAGAATTCCATATGGGACCTCATCTTCTTTTTGCACTGACTTGATTGGCCCACCTGAAATGGACTTGAAGCCGTTGAACTTCTCATCTCGAGAGGTCTGTGATGGCCCGCCAATCACTAGGGAACATACATTTGATGCGGTCAAGGCTTCAATTTTATCAAACTCTTTGCAAATCGACATACAATCCGCTAATGAGATTTTACTCGCAGCGGAACTTTTGGCAATCTTGTCTAGATTTTTCCCGATTACCTTCAATATCCTTTTACAGGAATCTGATAACGAATTTAGGTCCTGCTTGAATTTGAACCTCGCATCATAAAGGTCCTCCGTGATCAATGCAAATCTTCTAGACGTTTTTTCAATTCGTATTAGAAATTCAGATATGGCCTGGAGGACCGGTCCGGGGTGCAGAGTTTCCAGAGCTAGTAGGCACTCTAGGTAATTTGCATCGATCTCTCCTGATATCTTTCGCTTTTCCTTAGGGTCTTTGCTCAGAATATCCGCCCCAACCGAATGTGATACTGTGTGGATGAAGTTATTCGCCCTCAGGAAAACCGCCAATTCTCCCCAGCTCAATTGTGGGGGATCAGCCTTTCCACTATTTCGATGAACTCTAAGCTTCAAATTTACTGGTTGGAGATGCTTCCTAAGTTCGGGAAAGTCCCTATCATCCCCCTCTCCAAATTCTTTTGCTCTGACAATCCATAACTCAACGTCCCCATCATCAATTATCCGAATTTTATCTCCACTGAGCGGCAGCGTCATCGGGCCTCTGGAGTCCCTCAAACTACGCATAAAAACCGCTTCTTTTTCCTCACCACTTTCAATGAACTCGTCGAAATTTTTGTGACCATTTCTCAACCATCTACGCGGAAAAACTCGTTCTTTGGGGGATGATGCCCAGCGTGATATGTTTGCTGGCAGTGACTTATTTTGCTTATATTTCAATCTAAGAGTAACCATTCTCCTTGAAATTCCCTCTTCCTCGACGCCTTCGGCCATGTCTCCGCGGTGTGTCTTTCTTACTAAATAATGACTGTTCTAATGAAATTCAGTAAATAGGAGATTTTTACCCTCTATGGGGCTTCTGAAACCACTCCAAAGAATTACAGGAGTTTCTTTCCCTCCATTGTTGATCTTGAAATCATCCATCCTCCACATCAATCCAAATCCTTCACTTTCAGACTCTAGAGAAAAAAATAGTGTTCCGAAATATGCGCGCTCTCTCAATTTGGAAACTATTGTCCGCACCAGGTCCGGCGAACCGTTCAGAAGCGTCCTAACCCCCTCGCTCAGGTACAAACCCCCGTAGATGGGGGATTTCCAGCCACTTCCTAGAGTTTTTCCGGTCAAGCAATCCTGAAGCGGTGCCCACACGCTCCTTCCAAGCTTTCTCCTACCCTCTCCAGTCATAATGAACCTCTCTTTAATGGAACCCCTGAGCAACATTCCCCTTTTGGTATCCTTTCTAGTTCTCTTGCGCCTAAGCTCTATCTTTGTTACAACTCTACCTTCCTCTCCCCTGTCTGCCATCTTGGCTGACGGCTTCCTCTCGATATAATCGAAAATCACGGAGTCGATTTCTACGTTCTTATCAGATTCATCCACGTCCCCAAGAGATGTTTTTACCATTGAAAAATTTGATTCTGATAAGCGCATCTTCTCAATTTTGCGAATAATTTCCACTACATCTGTCTCTCTAGAGAATGAGGGCAAGTCCACTTCTTGAAGAAAACGCCTCCCAAATTCTTCTTCCTCCTCATTGCCGTAAGCCATCGCCCTTTCGGCAATTTCTTCCATAAAATCGAATAGTGGACCGAGCTCTTTGTGCCGTGTAGTAAGCAAATTATACCTCATCCGATCGTGAAAACTGCAAGCAGTTCTGAATTCGAAATAATCGAAAATTACATACCCTCTTTTCTTAGTTATTGCGGCTTCATAAACAGAGTTTGAGCTGAAAATCTCTCTTCTCCGTTTATATTGATCTAGTACTGGATTGAGAATTGCCATAACATCTTCGTTGGTTGGACGGTTCTGCGATTCATCCCGCGTGGTCATTTTTTCAGGACTTCTTCCCGCTTCCACTTCGAAGTAGTAGTCCGGCTCTTCGGAATTGAAATTTCCATCTACAATTAGATATGGACGAGTTAACCCATTGCACACAGACTCTTTGATAATTTTGACTCCGCTATGGCCCGAGCTTAGCGGCTTCTGTCCTTCAGAGAAAAGTAACATTCCCGATGCTCTGGGCTCTACGAACGATACTTCACGAAACTTTCCAGAAAATTCCCCCCCATCATCAGTGATCTTTTCAAAAAGCCGATTAAGGAATTGCAGGGTCCGGATTTTCAGACTCCCTATTACATCATTGTTCTCCTCTTCCCCCCATTGTTCGAAGAAATCTACGTTGGGCCCCCTTCTGGCTCCCAGATGGTCAGTAAGGGGGATTTTCGCCAATTCTCCTATTTCTGGGTCTAGGACGTATCCCGCTCTGTCAATTATTGCCCCCAATCGTTCACCATCTTTCGTCTCAAAGAAACCATCAGTAATTCCAAACTGGCCAATCCCAACAATTTCTCTTACTCTGGAATAATAATCGTAACACGTTAACTTGACCGTTCCAGAGCCCTCCTCTTCTCCACTTTTCGTCACTACTAGTGACTCTAGGATTTGCAACTCAAAAATAGTCAAGTTCCTCTTCAGGGGTGGGCAATAAGCCAAGCTAGGGGAGAAATCCCCCTCACTCATATTTTTGGGGTCGGAGATTGGCTGGATAGTTTTCCCAGAAAAAAGAGGTAGACAAATAAAACCTTTCAAGTATTCGTTGGACTCTGAAAATACGAACGGACTCTTCTCATCAAAGAAAAAGAAAGCTTGGTTTTTTGTCGGCCTGTCATCGTCCCTGGCCCCCATTCCATCGACACCCGGAAAAACGAATTTTCTCAAGAAAGACTCAATTAGCCTCCAATCATCATCTGGAACATCATCCTCGTCCCACCTGCGAAGTGCCATCTTACCATCATGACCTTCATGCTCTGAACGGTTACATACGTTTCTGGATCTACACCACATGCACTGTTTCCTATTGATTAGTAGATCCTGCCTATTTGGCATCAGGCACTCTACTCTGTTTTGGGCGTCCTCCAACTGCTCGATACTTTCGAGCAGCTTATTTGGTACAAATTTTAGAGAAAGACCCAATGCGGCCCTCAATTCATCAACATGCGGTTTGAGATGAAAAATATCCCCACTCGGACGAATTCTCCTCGTCTTCCCTTTACCTCCAAAGAATAGGACTTCTTCGACATTAGAATTCCCATGATGCGAGAGTTCCACAATCATACCTCCGATTGACGGAAGTATGACCAGCAAGCCTCCGAGAAATCCCTTAGTGGAGCATTCACCTCATCCTTCTCATTAGGATCCTTGACCTTCATGTCCAGACGCTTCAAACCGAGGGAAAGTGGATCAAGTCTTGAGGCAAGATTCCGAGAAGCACTTGCAACTTCACTATCACTAGTGATGCTATCCGGCCCTTGACCAGCAATTCTGATATCCTCATATTTCCATTGCGCAGGAGGACTTCGTTCCCGGGGCCTGGGGTCATTTTCGTAAAGGTATTCAAAAATGGCGCCCAGGTGCATCCTCGCCACTCCAACGCCCATCCTATCTTTGCTAACCTTGATTTGGAAAATATCAGAGAATAGATGTAAGAATAGTATCATTTGTCTTTTTATTATTTTCATTTCATAGTTCTGCTCGCGTATTTTTTCATCTACTCCGGGAAACATACCGATCAGATTCCTAGCGAAAACATCGTTTGCCCCAATGGCCCTCATTGACAGGTTATGTAGCAGTCTCTCCTCAAACTCGCTACGAAGGTTCCCATTCACATATTTTTCAATACTATGTTGACTTAGAATCCCGCCCCCCGGTAACCTTTTGTTTGAAACAATGCTAATTTCATCCTTTTCGTACAACATTCTTTGTATCTTGTCGCTTTTCTTTCTGCAAAACGTACTCACCTCATAATCAACGCCCCATAAATGTGCGGACTCTCTTCTGGAAATCAAGTCGCCAATTTCTCCGTTGTTTGAAATCTCCTCGAGGATCGTTTTCCTTACTCTTTTTGCCAGCACCAGGCCCCTTCCTCCGAGGTAACGCTGCTCTTCTTCGAAAGCTTCACCGATCAAGTCAAGGCCCCAATCGAAATTATTCGTTTCCAGATGATCATCCGTACTCCCTCCAATCAGGTTTCTTGTCAAAACTACTAGGGAGAATGCAATCCAAAAAGAAGACGCAGAGAATAGGACGCACAACAGGATAATGTCCTGCAAGCCCTGGCCTCCCTCTACCTCCTGGAAAAGTGCCCCTCCAGCAATTGCCAAGCCAATGAAGAGGAATGCCCAAGTCCTGATGGATGACCAGTGAAAAAATCGACCCATCCTCTGGGACCAGATTCCATCGGATGAGAACAATCCCGGTGAATAATACATCACTGAGAATAGTAGGAAGCTTATTGCCGACATCCTCATCACAAACAGCTCCTTTATTCCAATCTGAAGCTCCAGTATCTGACGGCTAAATGAACCAATACCAATCAAAACCATTAGCAAAATGATACGATTCCTACCTGAATCCCTTAGGTCCATTTATTCACCTCCATAGCTCGATATTGTCAAGATGTATCGTGATCTTACCAACTTCATGTTGGCGGTTATCAATTAGGATCGGAGTTTTCAACTTCCTTTCAAGGCCGCTCTCGATGAAATTACAGGTTTTCTCGTTCATCTCCAGGAATTGCACAGGCCACTTTCCATCTTGGAGCCCCATCTCAATTCCACTTTGGAGAAAATACCTTGGATCAGTAAAACCAGTTGGATTCCAGGATTCCTCGATTTGCTTTAGTAATGACAATAGTCCATTCGCCACAGCGTGATTACTCACATCTTCACGAATCACCCTATTTCTTGGAGCGCGCTTCTTGATATTTTCATGCCCCCTGAGAACTAGATTCTCCCTGTAACCCTTGGAAACCCAAATCTCCCTAACTTCATTAGTTGAAGCTTCTGTGAGTTGACTGAACCTCAATACAATCTCTTGCGAATCTGCCTCGGAGAGAGGAATCATTTCCCTCCAAGGAATCCTATGCCACCTCAGTTCCCGTTTAATAGAATCTGATATGGAAAATCCGTCATTCCCAATTCTTATGGAAGTTTTTCCAAAAGCATCGACCACTACATTGGCTTCAATCTTAATCCCAAGTCCATTTGGATTCAATGCACAATTTACGCGCCTGAAACCATGGTCAAATTTCCTCACTAGATCCTCTTCCGTTAGTACATGCCTATTTTCTAGACAGGTTCTGCAAGAATCACCTTCTTCAGTTTCAATCACAATTTCCTTTAATCTGGAATGGGTAATCTCCCCTCTCGCGTCAAGCATCTTGTTATTCATACACTCAAATACATAGTCTCCTATGGGGGTATATCTCAATGAGAAATCAGAGACCCGCCAATCGGCCATCTTCTTCCCCACGATTTCCGTGTACTTATTCTCCGACTTTGGTAGCAGCATTTCTTCGAATAGGGCTTCTCTGGTCATAAATCTGTTAATCATTTCAGGAATAGAACTGTTGAATGATGCTCTTAACTTCGCTGCAAACAACTCCGCCACCATGACTCTGAAATCCTCAGAATTCAGATTCCTGGATTCGGTAAATTCTTCTCCTTCAGCCATCTATTGTCACCTCGTCCGACTTGAAGAAATATTTCGAGTAGTCTCGTAGTGAATTCATTATTATAGTCGAACCAAGTACAACTCCTCTCCTCTTTTCTAGGAGCTGACTAGGGGAAATGTCGAGGGGCTCTTGATCAACCTTGTCCACCATGAGTCCTGCCACGTCTTCCTGGCATCGAGTAAGGAAACTGCTAGCTTCTGAATTGAACTGAAGACTCCTGGACATATTCAAAACGTCATCATAAGATGTCGTGAATTGTTCCGTCGGATCATTTGCCGCTTCACGAATTCCCTTCAGTAGTCTGAAAATTATACCTCTTGGGATGTTCTTTGGATTTCTTTCCAATGCATTGTCTCCAAGATTCTCCGGGTCCTTCTTCACCTCGTCAACTATTGTTCTGGCCATTATTGGATATACATTACACATTTCTCTCCAAGCTATTAATGATAATTGGTGCCTTTCCAGCACCTCGAGAGAGGAGAGGCAAGAGAGAAAACCCAACATCAGGTGCATGTTTATTGTGATGCAACCATCAACACTCTCCCTGATTGCCATTTCGGCCAAATACCTTCGAGATTGATCGAAAGCCAAATCTTTGCTGGTCCTCCTCCCCAATATTCTCGCAATGAAGTCTGAGACATCCGCCAAGTCAAAGACACCATCCTGATTTACATCCACCATCCTATGGACGAAACCCGGCAGTGCCGTCACGTCCCGAATATCGATCTTGCCGTCCTGATTGACATCTAGTGCTGCGTACACATCCTTCCAGTCGACCAAACCGTCCTGATTCACATCAAACAATCTTCTTTCTAAATCTGGTTCGGTATTCTCCATTATTTTTGGTCCGGTTCTGGAAATCGAACGCATAATCATCAATGCTGTATGGGACAACTCTTCTTTCGTCCATCTGTGATTTATGTACTGTTGGTCCGTCAAACCATCGAACATTACTGGTGGGGAACCTTCTCCAGAGAATAGGGAAAGGGGCTTGCAAAATGACCATTTATTTTCTAGATTTGAGATTGAAATTAGTAGTAAGTAAAAAAGAGAATTTTCTTCGATCTTCGTCGATGCTCCAATGCTGAATCCATCGTAACCCTCTGCACGACTGTGATCATACAGTACGTCTACAGTAGCAGGATTCCATTCTCCCGTCGTATGCCTCTTGACTAGGAATCCAACCATGTGTGTTTTCTTCTCCTCGAGTCTTTCGTTAGGAACCACAATCTCGTTTCTGTTGATTCTATTCGTTCCAACAAAAGATAAGCTCAACCTCCCATTCTCATCTTCTTCAGAAGACTCCTTTTCCGAGATGATAGGGGCTAGAGCAACGACCCTAACTCCGTCTTTATTTGTCTCCTTGGAACCATCGATGAGGATTTCCAATACTCCCGACCAGTCGAAAACAACTTCATCGAGGTATTCTGATATGGAGAGTAGGTTCGTTGTGGCCGAGATAATGAAACAGTAGAATGATGGTAGGAAAAAGGACCCATCTCTTCCGAAATAGAAGTAGACAATCAGGATTGAACCTATTACAAAAGAGGAAATAGAAATGGGAAACAGTTTCTCAATATGGTGGTGATAAGCAGCACTTCCCTTTATTGAAGCAGCAAATATCCAAATCAAGAACGGGATGGAAACCGGATAAATGCTTCTCCACGATTCGCTTCCATAGGCCCCAGATGAATTAGATTTGGCCGATAGAATCAGCAGCAGTGATGCTTGGATCGCAAGAAGGCCGATCGCAATCTTTGCGTTGAATGAACCTCGTCTAGAACCCCTTGTCCGGAAATTATCAGATGTCCGCCCCATTATCCATTGGTTGTCGTTTTCGCCGAGGACTCCTTGGATCTGCTTTTTCAGAAGATCTTCGTGGTCGTCCATCATCATTCCTCAAAAGTAGGAGTTTCATCCTCCTCGGATAGGAATCTCGTCATACGATCATTGATGAGTAAATCGTATGCCATTGGGCACTGCTCTTGGTTGAACCTGATATGGGTTAGATTTTCGTCATGCAATAATGTGCTGACCTCAATGCTCAACCTTTCCTTGGCATATCTGATTATTGCGCTTTCTTTTATTTCTGAGGTTTCTTCCTCCCACCCAGACTCTAGTTTCTCGTGAGATTTGCCAATTGATGCAATTTTCCTAGAAGTCAGTCGGTTGACCCTCATATTTTTGTTGAGGATTCTGAAGAACTCTAGTGGCACAATCATGAAAGAACCCCGATTGTTATGGATTAATAATTGCCCTAATCTCTTCAATGCATATCTCGATACATTTGTCGACCCTTTTCAGGACCCTTTCGCCACTAGGCAAGAGCATCAACTCTTGATTTCTAACCACAGCTTGGCAGTTTCTCTAGCCAAACTAGAGTCCATATCTAGGGTTTCAACAAGTGAACTCAATGCATCATCAAGAATCTGCTGGGTATCAAGTTCACTGAAAATTTTGCCCCCGTCCAAATTCTTCAGGACTATCTTCCTCTCATGGCCATTTTCAACCTGCCCCATGAAGATAAGTTTCGTTCCAAGAGCCACCTGGCTAGCAAGCTCAGTACCCATCTGTTCCATTACTATCCTCCAGTCCGCGAAGAAGACGGATAGGGTTTTCTCAAATACCCGCCGCTCGCCTTCAGTCTTCATAGCCCTAATCCTCTCTTGCTCCTCGTTCAGGTCTTCTTGTGTGTCTTCCATTTTCCTTCTGAGAGCCTTGATTTTCTGGTCGCTCCTCTTCTTCTCAGCCTCTAGGACCCCTATCTCGGCCTGTGCTATAGCAGTCCTATCTGCCTTTTTGTGGGTAAAAATATGCGAATATTTCTTGTCTCGTAAGGGGAGGCCATTTTTCCTAAGTATTCCAGTACTTAGAATCTCAGGACTTCTATTCTGATTCCATTGGAAGGCCAGAGTCAAGGCTGAACCTATGGCTAGAGAAGCAACACAAATTGCAACGAGGTAGTAATCATCAATTTCCATGCACTTCCAGCAATAGCCTACTTATATTTACCTTGTTCCAATTACAAGAATGGTCAAATAATCAGGATCCCTAGCTTTTTGGCTCATTCCCCCCCCATTCTAACTCTTAGGACCTTCTCCATCATCGACTATGCCCTCCGAACGCTCCTTAATTTCACCTTCTGATATTGTATCGGCCAACTTGGTAGTGTCAATTTCGATGTCCGGAAATTGCAAGCCTGCGGGTGAAGGCTTCTCTTGAATATCGCCCCCTCCGTCCAGATTGGCGCCCCGTACTTGGGCTTGCTTAGTTTCATCTTCTTTCGGACCAGGCCTCTCTCTACGTTTTCTGAAAATAGTACTGAAGAAGGAAATAACCCCGAACAACAACATGGCGTATTTGGCCATCTCAAACCAAGAATCGTCAATTCCGGGGTCGGCAAATCTCCCTTCCTCCAGGTCACTAGAAATGATGTTATTCTGGAAAAACTGCACAGAACTGGAGTTCAAGCCACCGAGGTCGCATCTGAGAGTGCAACCAACAATAACTATTCGTGCTTCAATGAATTCCTGGTTCACACTTGGAACGGGGTTTCCAATTTTCTCACATCCTATTACTTCGGATGCCTGCCACCATCCTTCGAAACTAGTGGGGATATTGTCCATGGGGCAGAGAATCATTGCGACTCTGATTTCACCAGGTGATAGGGGTTCTTCCCATTCCACTCTAATCCCCGACTTGATAATCGCGTCGCTAGAATAGGCCCCCCCAAGGCAGTCACTCAATAGCCCCCAGTCAATTGCAGATTCAAGCCACCTCGCCTCTCCTGTGAGAGATCCACTGCATGAGGGGGATTCTGTCAGAATGAGGTCCGAACGAGTGCTTTCGACAAGTGTGGCATTAATCTGCATGTCGATGGAGTAATTCTGGCCCGTCTGCGAATGCGTGAAGGAAATCTGCAACTCAGATCTGCTCATCATGAACAATGGGAGATATTCGTGTCCCGAGGCCATTTCCCCCAAGTTGACGAGGCTATCCATAGGGAGGACCATCCTCAACATATCACCTGAGATAGTAATAGTGCCATTGCAAGGGACTCCAATCTCCCCCCCTGGAGTGACTTCTTTCTGCTCTCCGGTTTCTATGGAGACAACTGTCAGGTCCCAATGGCACATGGCAGCACTAAGGTCCTCGGTCAAGCCATTAAGCATGCTCGTTTCTCTGAAAGCGAGGCCGGAAATCTCTGGAAGGTTACCATCGACTTCTATCAGCATATCTATCCCCACCTGGCCAGTCTCTCTGATCCAATTTTCCCAATCCGAATATAGGCCGCTTGGGGGTATTTCGAAGATGGGCCTAGCCGCATCGGTCCTAATCAGGTGTACCAAAACTTCCCTCGGCTCGTTGCTAGTCTCTAACAGGTACGTTATCGAGTAGTTCATCCAGGAATCTGGCGGTCGATCCTCAAGAAGGGGAATTTCCCAGTATG
>MDSZ01026026.1_pt1 | contig 12545 bp, 10 predicted proteins | sample 811201 | NCBI WGS metagenome assembly MDSZ01 (sample SAMN05326647, study PRJNA326480) | marine metagenome | isolation source: seawater | place: Indian Ocean: North | collected 2010
GACTTTTTAACTACCACTTTACTTACTGATACTTCTACCATCGTTGGTACTCTTGCTTTAAAAAACAACGGAGATTTTGTTTACATAGCACCTAATCAACTTTCTACTCCCGCTCCTGGTAGTGAACAGGTAGTCTTGAGCTATAGGCTTTCAGATGGAGTATGTGATACATTGCCTCCTTCTACTTGTACGATTACTATTTTTGCTATCAACGATTGTCCTGTGACGGTAGATGATACGGTGACCGTAGATGGAAAAAAGACTCCTGTAACCTCTCTTATTAACCTTATACAGAATGACTCTGATATAGACTCAGACCTTGATACATCAAGTTTAACGATTCAAAAGCTTCCTAAGTGGGGTAGTGCAGTGCTTAATGGAGATGGTACGGTAAGTTACACGTATACAGGCTCTCCTAATAAATATGATACGTTAGTGTATACCATTAAAGACAAAGAAGGGTGTCTGTCAAGAGAGACTTCATTGTTTATTAGTATTGATAATTTACAGTATCCTAAGTATACATTACCTAATTATTTTACTCCAAATGGTGATAACTTCAATGATCAATTAATGATACAATTAGAGAATATAATCATAGATAATGTTAAATTTGAGGTTTTAATCATGGATAGATACCAAAGGAAGGTGTTTGAAAAGGTGGTGGATGATGAGATGATATGGGATGGAACAAACTCTTCAACGGGTACTGAAGTGAAAAAAGATTTTTATTTTTACCAAATAAAACCAATAGAATACGGCTCCACAGAAGGACGTGATGTTGTCGGTGTGGTGTTCTTAGATAAATAATAGGATGAAAAAAATAATAATTGTACTATTCTTTTTTATTACTATACAAAGTCTTAAAGCACAAGAGTATATTGAAGTTTTAAGATCAGCTGACAATACGCTATTGGTAAATCCTGCTTTAGCTGGGATAGATGGAAGAAGTTCATTATCTGTGCTTGATACAAGATCTATAAGAGGTACTAGATTTAGTTCAAGATTAAGTTATGCGACGGCAAGTTTTAGGATGACAGATAATCTTATATATTGTCCAACCCCAGGGTATTTTTCATCTTCTAGTGGTACTAGAAGCTCTAGAAGAATCACAAACAATCATTTTCAAACAAGTATTGATTTACTTTCTTATGGCAACAGTATGTTTAAAAGATTATCCTTAGGAGCTACTTTAGGTTATAGGCAACAATTAACAAGAGAAGTAAATATGATGTTTGCTTTAAAAACTATAATTTCTCAAGATAAATTTGACTTGACGGCTTGGGATACATCAGATCCATTATATCAAAATTGGGTTTCTAATAATTTTAAACAGTACCTTTTTGCATTAGTTCCTGGCTTTACTATATATTCTAAAAATTTATTAATTGGATTGTCAACAAAAATTGGTATGTTCAACGAAAAGAAATTTCAATTCCAAGATGGTAAATTTGATCCTTTTGGTACAGCAACAATTGGAACTGTTTCATATGATGTTCCTGTTGGTGAATTAATTATTTCCTTAGGTGGAAACTATGTTTTAATCAGTGATGAACCTAATTTTTATACTTTTGGTTTGAAAACTAAAATAACTGATTATTTTGCTTTAATAGGAGGTTCAAGAGATATGGTAGAGGTTTTTGCTGGAGTTGAAGTTATATTAGATAAAACATCGATAGAGTTATATATTAATAATTTTATTGGAGACAATGTTAGATCAAGTGTTCCAATATATTCTGTCAGACTTAAAGCATTTGATCTTTTTTAGTTTTAAAGAATGATTTTATAAATATTCATTCTTATCTTTATTTCCCTAATGGGTAATCAGAATTCATCTTACACTGAGGATAGTATAAAATCCCTTGATTGGAAGCAACATATCAGACTAAGACCTGGTATGTATATAGGTAAACTTGGTGATGGATCCTCTAAGGACGATGGTATATATGTACTTATAAAAGAGATTCTTGATAACTCAATTGATGAACATATGATGGGATATGGGAAAACAATAAAAATAAAAGTAAGTGATGAAGAAGTAAAAATAAGAGATTTTGGCAGAGGAATACCTCTAGGAAAAGTAATTGATTGTGTTTCTAAAATAAATACAGGAGGCAAATATGATTCAGAGGCTTTTCAAAAATCAGTAGGACTTAATGGAGTTGGAACAAAAGCAGTAAATGCTCTTTCTTCATTTTTTAAAGTTGAATCTTTTAGAGATGGAAAAGTTAAATCAGCAGAATTTGAATATGGAAATATTAAAAATGATAATAATATTACTAAATCTGATGAAAAAAATGGAACATATATTGAATTTAAGCCAGATTCAGAAATTTTTAAAAACTATCATTTTATACCTGAGTATTTAGAAGATCAACTATGGAACTATGCTTTTTTAAATTCTGGTTTATCTATTAGTTATAATTCTAAAAAAATTCAATCAAAAAATGGACTTTTAGATCTTCTAGAAAGAAAAACAGATATTGATAGTATAAGATATCCTATCATACATTCTAAAGGAAATGATATTGAATTTGCTATGACTCATACCAATCAATATGGAGAAGAATACTTTTCATTTGTAAATGGTCAGTACACGACGCAAGGAGGTACACATCAATCTGCATTTAGAGAAGCAATTGTAAAAACAATAAGAGAGTTCTATAAAAAAGAATTTGATGCTACAGATATTAGAGCTAGTATATGTTCATCAATATCTGTTAGAATACAAGAACCAGTTTTCGAATCACAAACTAAAACTAAATTGGGCTCCAATAATATTTCATCAGATGGACAAACAGTTAGATCTTTTGTTAATGATTTTGTAAAAAAAGAGTTAGATAATTATTTACATAAACATTCTGAAACGTCGGATTTACTTTTAAAAAGAATTCTTCAGTCAGAGAGAGAAAGAAAAGAAATTGCAGGAATAAAAAAGTTAGCAAATCAAAGAGCTAAAAAAGCTAATTTACATAATAAAAAGCTCAGAGATTGTAGAGTTCATCTTAATGATAAAAGAACTGATTCGGAATTAAAGAATGAAACGATGATATTTATAACAGAAGGAGATTCTGCCAGTGGATCTATAACAAAATCAAGAAATGTTGAAACTCAAGCAGTTTTTAGCTTAAGAGGAAAGCCATTTAACTGTTTTGGTTATTCAAAAAAGATAGTATATGAAAACGAAGAATTTAACTTGCTGCAGCATGCATTAAATATTGAAAATGGATTGGAAGAACTTAGATATAATAAAATAATTATTGCAACAGACGCAGATGTAGATGGTATGCATATCAGGCTTCTTTTATTAACGTATTTCTTGCAATTCTTTCCTGATCTAGTAAAAAAAGGTCATATTTTTATTTTAGAAACACCATTATTTAGGGTTAGAAATAAAAAGAAAACAATTTATTGTTATAATAATGTTGAAAAACAAAATGCTATTAAAAGTTTAGGAAATAATCCTGAAATAACTCGATTCAAAGGATTAGGAGAAATATCTCCCAATGAATTTAAAGAATTTATATCTGATAATATAAAACTTGAACCAATTATTCTGAGAGAAAAAAGTAAAATAATTGATTTACTTACTTTTTATATGGGTAAAAATACCTTAGAAAGACAAAATTTTATTATAGACAAATTAAGAGTAGAAACAGATATTGCTTAAAATTTTATGAAGGAAGATAACGCAATAGAAAACAACGAATTATCAAATAAAAAAACTGAGTTACCAGTTTCAGGAATGTATGAAAATTGGTTTTTAGACTATGCTTCATATGTAATTTTGGAAAGAGCTATTCCTTCAATTTACGATGGTTTAAAACCTGTTCAAAGAAGGATTTTGTATTCTATGAATTTGGTAGAAGATGGAAGATATAATAAATGTGCAAATATTATTGGAAATACGATGCAATTTCATCCTCATGGTGATGCTTCAATTGGTGATGCACTCGTCAATTTAGGTCAAAAAAATGTCTTAATTGATACGCAAGGAAATTGGGGTGATATAAGAACGGGAGATAAAGCTGCCGCTTCAAGATATATTGAGGCTAGATTAACAAAATTTGCATTGGAGACTCTGTTTAATAATAAAACTACAAAATGGAAATTATCATATGATGGAAGGAAAAATGAACCCGAGACATTGCCTTCGAAATTTCCTTTATTATTATTATTAGGTGCTGAGGGAATTGCAGTTGGATTATCAACTAAAATACTTCCACATAATTTTATTGAATTAATTAAATGCTCAATTTCTTATTTAAAAAATAGATCTTTTAAATTATATCCTGATTTTTTAACTGGAGGTTTAATTGATATAACTGATTATAATAATGGAATAAAAGGAGGTAAAATACGTGCAAGAGCTAAGATAAAAGAATATGACAAATCTACACTTATTATAAGTGATATGCCATATGGTGTAACAACTTCTCAAATGATAGATTCTATTATAAAAGCAAATGATAAAGGTAAAATTAGAATAAAAAAAGTTATTGATAATACTGCTCAAGATGTTGAAATATTAGTTTACTTGGCAAAAAATCAATCTCCTGGTATAACTATTGATGCATTATATGCTTTTACTGATTGTGAAATATCCATTTCTCCTAATGCTTGTGTTATTATTAATGATAAACCAAAATTTGTTGGAGTTAAAGATATCTTGAAGTTTTCAGCTGATCTAACTAAAAATCTATTAAAAAAAGAGTTAGAAATCTTAAAGAAGGAGCTAATGGAAAAAATATTATACTCTAATCTTGAGAAAATTTTTATTGAAAATAAAATTTATTTGAATATTGAAGAGTGTGAAACTTGGGAATCCGTATTAAAAACTATTGATAAATCACTTAATCCTTTTAAGAAAAATTTTTATAGGGAAATAAAAGAAGATGATTTAGTTAAGCTAACGGAAATTAAGATTAAAAGAATTTCAAAGTATGATAAAAATAAGTCTAATGAATATCTAAAAAAACTTGAAAATGATTTAGATAAAACAGAAAAAAACCTGAAAAATCTAGTTGAATATACCGTCCAATATTATTATGATATTTTAAACAAGTATGGAAAAGGGAATGAAAGAAAAACGGAAATTTCAAAATTTGATACCATAAAAGTTAAAACTGTGGCTGCCAATAATGTCAAATTATATGTAAACAGAAAAGAAGGATTTATAGGTTTTGGTATTAAAAAAGAAGAGTATGTGTGTAATTGTTCTGATATAGATGATATAATTGTTTTTTGTGCAGATGGTAGCTACAAAGTTGTAAAAATAAATGATAAAGTATTTGTTGGAAAAAATATTATAAATCTTCATGTATGGAAAAAAAATGATAATAGAATGGTGTATAACGCTGTTTATTTTGATGGAAAATCAAAATTTTCTTATGTGAAAAGATTTCAAGTCCTTTCTTCAACTAGAGATAGGTTATATAATTTATCTGCTGGAAATAAGGATTCTAAGATCTTATATTTTGAAAATAGACAAAATGGTGAGTCTGAAGTTATTAATGTTTTTATTCATTCGTCTCAAAAAGCGAGAAAAAAGATTTTTGAATTTGATTTTGGAAATTTAGATATAAAAGGAAAATCTGCGAAAGGAAACATATTATCAAAATATAAGATAAGATCAATAAAACATAAAACTTTAGGTGTTTCAACACTTTCCGGAGTTGATGTTTGGTATGATGATTCTATTGGTAAATTAAATTCTGATGGAATTGGTTCTTTAGTAGGTAACTTTACTGGCGATGATTTAATTTCTGTTTTTTATAAAGATGGTAGTTATAAATTATTAAATTTTGATTTAACTCATAGATTTGATAATTCCGAAATTTATTCTATCCATAAGTATAACATTGATTTATCTATTTCAGCTATATATTATAATGGAAACTTAAAAAGTTTTTATTTAAAAAGATTTTTATTAGAAACAACATCTACTGATAAAAAGTTTTATTTTATTTCAAAAGAAAAAGGATCAAAATTGGAATTTTTAACTTTAGAAAATAAACCAGTCGTAGAGTTTAAATATTTCAAAAATGGTACTCTAACAAAAAAAATATTAAAAGTTGATGAATTTATTGATATTAAAGGCTGGAAATCTCTTGGAAATAAGTTAGCCTATAATAAAATCCGCACAGGCTCATTTAAATTTAAAAATTTTGAAAATAAACCTAAAAAAGAAAAACCTGATTCAAAAAAAAATAGTATAAATAAAAGTGTTAATGATAAAAATGAATTTAGTATTGGAGATTCTATCGAGTTAAATTTGGACAAAGATCAATTAAAAATGTTTGATGAATAATATACTTAGACTTATAATAGATATAGGCAATTCAAATATTGTTATTGGTTTAAATAATAATCAGGAATGGATTAAAATATACAGAATCAATACTAAATCGGAAATTAATTATTGGTCTTTTGAAAAAAAGTTAAAAAAAATATTAGAAGAAAATAATATTTCTCCTTCTGAAATTTATTCAGTAACAGTAAGTAGTGTGGTTCCTAGTATGACAGATATTATCAAGTTGGTTATAAATGATTTTCTATATAAGGAAATATCATTGTTAGTTCCTGAGAATAATAATATGATTAATATAAAAATAGATGATATTTCTGAAATAGGATCGGATTTAGTAGCAAATGCTATTGCAGCTCGTTCATTATATAAATCAAATATTATTATTGTAGATTTTGGAACAGCTTTAACATTTACTTCTTTATCAAATAAGGGAGATATTCTTGGAGTATCAATCGTTCCAGGTCTTAAAACATCTATAAATTCATTATATAAGAATACTGCTAAATTACCTAAAGTATCCTTAGAGGAACCTATAAATGTGATTGGAAAAAATACAATTTCATCTATTCAAAGTGGAATTATATTTGGGTTTTCAGGTTTAGTGAAAGAAATTTTATCAAAAACAAAAAATGAGCTTAATGGAGAAACAAAAGTTATTGCTACTGGTGGAATGTCTAAAAGAATTTCATCATTAAAAATTTATTTTAATGATATTATACCAACTTTAACTTTAGATGGTTTATTATTGTTTTCAAAAAAAAATAGTTAATAATTATAAATAGAATTAGTTATGAAAAGTGTAATTACATGTGATATGGAGGGTAGAATCCTTACAATGAATGATGATGCTGAAAAAGTATTTGGTTATAAAAAAAGTGAGCTTATTGGGAAAAAAAGAGTCTCTATTTTTTCTCCAGGAGAAATAGTTCTTCAAAATGTAGGTGAATGGCTTAGTAAAGCAAATAAATTTGGTGAATTTGTTACAAAAACTTATTTTCTAAAAAAAGATGGAACCAAAGTAAATGCAAGGATTAGAATTTCTCCAACATTTGCTAATGGGAAAAGTAATCCTCAAACTGGTTATTGTGGTATAACTATTCCTATTAAAGAAGAAGTTTTTGTTAATATTAATTTTTTAACAAAAATAATTAAGTTTTTAGCTGTTACTAGAATGCCTTTTACATCAGCATCATTGTTTCCAGTTATTTGTGTGGGATCCTATTATGCAGCTTTAGGAAATAATTTGTTTAGTATTTCAAATTTTATTCTATGTATTTTCGGAATTTTATTACTTCATTTAGGTGCAAATGTTTATAATGACTATTTCGATGTTAAAGATGGAACTGATGAAGCTAATACTGAATACTTTAATTCAGGTGGATTACCAAACTTATTAAAAAAGTTTAGTGCACAAATATCAGGAGGAAGTAGGGCGATTGAATTAGGATTAATTAATTTAAATCAAACTAAAATTTTAGCCAATTTATTTATTTTTTGCTCATTTATTTTTGGTTTATTTATTTTCTATAATAGCTACTTAATCACTGGTTCTTTTAATAATGTAATCGGAGCTTTATCTATAGGCTTTATTGGTTTGCTATTGGGTTACTTTTATACAGCGCGTCCTATAAGGTTATCTTCTAGAAATGGTCTTGGTGAGTTATCAATATTTCTAGCTTTTGGACCTCTTTTAACTCTTGGTACTGCATTTGCAATATCAAATGAATCAATATATTTATATTCTGATTCATTTTATCATTTTTTATTATTTGGATTTCCTATGGGGCTTTTAACAACAAATATTTTGTTTATTAATCAATTTCCAGATGCTGAAAGTGATGCTAAAACAGGAAAAAATAATTTAGTGGTCTCTTTAGGTAAAGAAAGTTCTCGTTGGTTATACTTGATTTTCCTATCATTAGCTTTCATTTCATCATTTTTTATGTTAAATATATTTGATAATAATATTATCAATTTCAGATCAGATGTATTTATTATGGGGTTATTGATTTTATATGGTTTTGGATTATATATAAATTATAGGCTTTTTAATGATTATAAATCTAGGGAGTTAATAAGATCCAATGTAAATACTATAGTTTTACAGTCTGTTTTTTGTATTTTTTATATTATATTATTTTATTTATAATACAGCAACAGTTAGTCTACTAATACTGATTAAATTATCATTTTTGTCTGAAATTCTTGTTTCCCACACATGAATTCTTCTACCGATGTGAACTGGAATGGCTTTTCCATAAACATAACCTTTAGTTATGCTTTTTATATGATTTGCATTAATTTCAATACCTACTACTTTTTTCCCATTTTCATTGCAAATTAAACCTGATCCGAAACTTCCTAATGTTTCAGAAAAAGCTACTGATGCTCCTCCATGAAGTAAACCAAAAGGTTGAGTTGTTCTTTTATCTACAGGCATTTTACCTTCAATATAATTTTTTCCTATTTTTATTATCTCAATTCCTAAATGTCCAACCATACAATTTTCTGAAAACTGATTAACTTTATTTAAATCTACATTTTGAGGAAACATAATTTATTTATTTATTGTTTAAAACTAACAATTTATATTTGATCAACTAATATTTAACTAATGAATATTTATATTCTAAGGCATGGTGAAACCGAATTAAACAATAATAATATACTACAAGGTTCAGATATAGATTGTGAAATAAATAAATTTGGTAGAATTCAGTCTGATAAGTTTTTTCAAAAGTATAAAAATTATCCATTTCAAAAAATATATATATCTCAACTTAAAAGAACATATCAAAGCGTTGAAAATTTTATCAATTTAGGATTACCATATGATATTCTTGAAGGTTTAAATGAAATAAGTTGGGGTGAAAAACAGGGCCAAAAAGACGATATCATTGAATACAAACAACTTATTAATTCATGGTTAAATGGTAATTTGAATGAAAAATTTTCTGATGGAGAATCTCCACTAGATGTACTAAAAAGAATAAAAGTTACTATTAAAAAAATAATTAAAGACAATTTTAATGATATATTAATATGTACTCATGGGAGAGCACTAAGAATATTACTTTCATGGATAATTAATAATGACTTAACTCAAATGAATATATACAAACATTCAAATTTAGGTCTATATTTATTAAAATATGAAAATGGTAAGTTCAAGATAATTAAGAAAAATGATAGGACTCATTTATTTTAAAAAACATATCTAGCATCTATTTTTTAGTAGTTGTTTTTTTAGTAGTTGTTTTTTTAGTAGTTGTTTTTTTAGTTTTTCTAGTAACTTTTCTTTTTGGCTTTTCTTTTTCAACAACTTTTTCAACATCAGCAAGTATTCTACCACAGAACTCACATAAAATAATTTTTAGTTTTTGTTTTATTTCTGTTTGTCTTTGGGGAGGAACTACATTAAAACATCCTCCACAAGCATCCCTTTTTACCTTGACTACTGCTAATCTATTTCTTTGTCTTTCTACTAGTTTATTATAAGATAAAAGTAGATTTTTTTCAATTTTTTTTGAACGTTTTAATTTTTCGTTTACAAGTTTATCTTCTTCTCCTTTACTTTCAGAAAGTATTTTATCTAATTCAGATTTTTTTTCATTTAAATCAAGCTTCTTTTCCTTAATTTTTTTCTTTGTGACTTTCTCAATATCTTTTGATGATTCTATGTTTTCTTCTTTTTCAAGTATCTTTTTTTTGAAAATTTTTAAATCCAATTCATTAACTTCTATTTCCTTTGATATAGCATCGTATTCACGGTTGTTTCTAACATTTAACTGTTGTGATTTATATTTTTTGATAAGTTTTTTTGCTTCAGTGATTTTATTTTTAAAATCGTCAATGTCTTGATTTATAGTTTCCATATCATTTTTATGGTTATCTAGTCTTGTATTATAACCCTCTAGTTCATCTTCTAAATCTTGAACTTCTTGTGGTAAAGCACCTCTGATATTTTTTAAATCAAAAATTTTCGAATCAATTTCTTGAAGCTTTAAAAGATTTACAAGCTTTTTACTAACATCTCTTTCCATATTATAAATTATTTTATACTAATAATATCTTATCGGATTTGAATTTATTTTCGATAAATGAACTGCAATATTAACTAATTTTTTATTTAAATATTCAAAAATTAATTCTTTTGTAAATTGTTCACTTTCATAATGTCCTATATCAATAATTATCATCTTATTTTCACCTTCAAAAAAGTCATGATATTTTAAGTCTGAAGTAATAAATACATCAGCATTATTTTTTATGGCTTTATTAATTAAGAATGATCCTGATCCACCGCAAACAGCTATTTTTTTAATATTTTTTTTATTTAAAACTGTATGTTTGATTGCTTTAGATTTAAAAATATTTTTTAATTTTTTTAATAAATTAGTTGAATCAATTTTTAGATTTCCTACTATACCAGACCCAATCACTTCACTTTTATTATTTACCTTGGTTATAAAAAATGCAACTTCATCATATGGATGAAATTTTTTTAAGCAACTAATTAATTCTTTCTCGAGATGGTTTTCAAAAAGCAATTCAACTTTAACTTCATCAGAGTTTTGATGTTTATTTTTTTTTCCAATAAAAGGTGAGGCATTATCATCCGGTCTAAATGTACCTAACCCCTCAGTTTGAAAACTACAAGAATTATAATTGCCTATTTTACCAGCACCTATTTTAAATAATTTTTTTAAAACATTTTCTTTATAATCTTTAGGTATATAAAATTCAATTTTTGATAAAAAGTTACCTTTTTTATCAAGAATTTTAATGTTTTTTAATCCTATTTTCTCTGCAATTTTATAATTAACACCGGATACAATATTATCAAGATTAGTGTGAATAGAATAAATAGAAATAGAATTTTGAATGGCTTTAATAATAGATCTTTCAACATAATTTGATCCAGTAATTTTTTTAATTGGACGAAAAATTAGTGGATGATGAGAAATTATTAGATTACATTTTTTTTTTATTGCTTCATTTATTATTTCTTCTGTACAGTCTAAGGCAACTAAAATGCCTTTTATTTCGTTTTGAGTATTTCCAATGATTAATCCAGAGTTATCATATTCTTCTTGTAGACTTGGCGGAGCCCATTTTTCTAGACATTCGATAATTTTATTTAATTTCATATTTTAAAAATGAATTTCATAAAAAATTTTTTTTCTTTTTTTTTAATACCTTTTTCATTGATTTATGACTTAATTACAAGTCTAAGAAATTTTTTATATGAAAAAAATATTTTTTCTCGCATAAATTTTAAAATACCTATTATTTCAGTTGGAAATATATCCTTGGGTGGTACAGGCAAAACACCACTTGTTGAATATTTAGCAAATTATTATCTTAAAAATAATTATAATATAGCCATTTTAAGTAGGGGATATAAGAGAAAATCTATAGGATATTTAGAAGCAAACGAAAGTCAAGATTATTTATCTATTGGTGATGAACCAATGCAATTTTATTTAAAATTTAAGAAAAAATTAGTAATTGTAGTCTGTGAAGATAGGGTATATGCAATAAAAAAAATACAAAAAAAATACCCAAAAACTAATCTTATTATTTTAGATGATGGTTTTCAACAAAGAAAAATTAATTCTTCATTTAATATTATCAATTCCCAGTTTTCTAAACCATTTTTTGATGATTTTTTATTTCCATATGGTTTTTTGAGGGAGAAAAGAAAAAATATAGATAGAGGCGATTTACTTGTGTTTTCAAAAGTTTTAAATAATATAAATTCAACAGATTTTAAAAATCATATTTCTAAAAGTTTAAAATATTTTAAAAATGAAAATAAAATATTTTTTTCAGAAATTAAATATTTAAAACTTGTTCCTTTATTTGAAAAAAACACTTCATTAAATAAAATAAATAACTTTATTTCGGTATCTAGTATTTCTGATTCTAAATTTTTTGATAAATATCTTAAATCAAATTATAATATTGTCAAAAACTATAAATTTTATGATCATCACATCTTTAATGAAAAGGAAATAGATAATATTATTAGTTCTCTAGATGAAAGAACTGGTTTAATTATAACAGAAAAGGACGAGCCTAAGTTTAAAATTTATAAATACAAACTTTCTAATTATTCAATATTCAAATTACCTATTCAAATAAGTTTAATTGATAAAAAAAATGAATTTTTTAATAGTATTAATTCTTATTTAAATTTATATAAAAACCAATGAAGAAAATATTTTCAATA
>MDSZ01215917.1_pt1 | contig 12545 bp, 8 predicted proteins | sample 811201 | NCBI WGS metagenome assembly MDSZ01 (sample SAMN05326647, study PRJNA326480) | marine metagenome | isolation source: seawater | place: Indian Ocean: North | collected 2010
ATGTAGGAGGGGATCTTATCCGCGACATCTGTTGTAGAAGCAATTCAGCCGGAGGCTAATCGCGAATGGAGGGAACTACCAAATCGTGGAATAATACGACCCAAGCAAATATCAGCAACACAAGGATGTCGTATGAAAAACGTTTTGACGGTCATCGCCGTGGCTTCTCTTACAGGTTGTGCAGCTCACTCCGACATAAGCCCAACCAGAACAATTCAGTCAGATGGTCTGGAGTTTATCGAATACACTAATAATAAAACGGGTATTGATTCCCTCATTACGAACCAGGCGGTCAAGTCATTTAAGACTGATTACCAGAAAGCTCCATCTAACAAAGCATTTGCCCAGTCTGTAAGTGGCGCATGGAACTGGAAGTCAAACCGATCCTCCGTAGAGCATGCCAGGACAAGTGCGCTCGTTGGATGTCAGCGTAACAACAAAAAATCTGAAGACATCTATCCATGTAAAGTTATTCATGTGAATGACGAGTGGGTAGAGCCAGTTTCTGTTGTCACTGCTTCAGAGGACAGTATGAGGTCATCAATCGCCGCTCCCACCCGGCCTCATGTCTGGTCGGATCACAAACAGCTTGCTATAGACTCAGGCGTGTGCAGGAAAAAAGCGACGGATATTCTGACGGCTCTGGGTTTCAGTAACGTAGTGACAAGCCCACATGGTGACTACGTGTATGGTAATTACGTCGGCAATCGTGCTGCGGTTAAATGTGTGCCTCTGAGCGAGGGTACCTTCCTGTATGCCTCCGTGGCAGGACCAGATGTAAAAGAAGTCGAAAGACTGCGTAATGAAATTATGTGGCAGTACTGATTAATGCTTGCTGGTGTGGGAGGGGATCTTATCCCCGACATCCTGTGTAGGAGCGATTCAGCCGGAGGATATTCGCGAAACTCCTTGTCATAAAAAAGCCCCCGAATCTTGACCAGATCCGGGGGCTTTTCTTTCGCTCAGAATCAGTCGATCTGCACTTCCAGAGTGTACGTGCCTGTCCCTGGGGTGGCTGCCATCCACACATATACCTCTGTCGTCGCTGCTGGCACTGTGTAAGTAAGTGTCGTGCTCATTTCGTTCTCACCAAAGTAATGTGATACCGGCTCGCTGCTTTGCTCCAGCACAGTACTGTCTGAATCAGTTAAAGCAACGTAAATAAGGCTGGCACCATCATCAGTGGCAGACGCATTAATCGTTACTACGTCGCCTTCACTGACAGAGTACTTGTAGTAGTCATCAGCATCAGAGTTACCAGAATCCAGAGTTCCGTCGACGGTGGTAAACGACTCTGAAACTACCTGAGCAGTAGCCGGTGTATCGTTCGGTTCATCATCAGTAATTTCCGTGGCAACAGGAGTGACCATGGTGAGTGTAAAGGCAGACCGGCTTGGTAGAGCAGGCGTCCAGACTTTGACCCATATCTCACTGATACTGGCGACGGTATATTCTAGTGTTTCATCGACACCATTGCCCTCGGTATCGGCACAGGCGAGCTTGTTGCCTGAGCCGTCAAAGAAGGCAATGTTGTAGTCTTTGTCCGCAGGCACGTTCATCTCGGCAGTGAGCTCCTGACCTGTAGAAACGGGCATGCGCCATACGGCGAGAGCATTATCAAACGTAAGCTCGGTATTCACTGTGGTTCGTGCCGCAGCATTGATGCGCGTGGTACTGAGACTGACGTTACTACAGTCTTCAAGAGAGGTTGCGTCCGGAGATTCTGGAGCTACGACGGTGGTTGAGTCCGATGAGTCGGCATCGTCACCGGCGCACGCGGCCAGCATCGTACTGGCGATAACAGGGAGGATAAGTTTGCGCATAGGAGTCCTTCAATACTGGCTGATTCTGAAGTTAGGGGCAGCAGTTCATAGGTGCCGTCCGATTAGCTTAGTTATTCAGTAGCGAAGGGGGCGCAGCAGGGGTAGTTAGACAGGTGGCAGATTGGCCTGACGGGATATCAGGCCAACCCAGAGGAGAATATCAGGCTTCAACTGCCTTTTGACGTTGGCTACGACGCACTTTTATCTGCGGCTTTTTAGTCTCTGACGATGGTGCAGAGCTATTTTTATTGCTTGTGCTGCTAGCCGGCCGATTACGCGGACGGTTGTTTCCGCCTGGCTTTTTGCTCCCTTCAGGGCGTCTGTTGCCATCAGAACTTCTGTTACCACCAAAGCGTGCTTGGGAATTACCCTGATTCTGCTCTTTAGGTGCCTTGGGTTTCTTCGGCTTTTTGTTCTTGGGTGGCAGTATCTTTCGTGACTCGGGCAGTGGATTTTGTGGTTTAAAGCCGTCGATGAGTTCACGATCAATATGCTTCTGAATCAGGCGTTCGATATCCTGCAGCTGTTCAATTTCATCGGCGCTGACCAGGGAAATAGCATGCCCAAGCATACCCGCACGACCCGTGCGGCCAATACGGTGTACGTAGTCTGCCGGTACGTTCGGCAGATCATAGTTCACGACCTGAGGAAGCTGGTGGATATCAATGCCACGAGCGGCGATATCGGTAGCAATCAGCAGTGTAATCTTACCGTCTTTAAAATCGGCCAGTGCTTTAGTGCGTTGATTCTGACTTTTATTGCCATGAATCGCTGCCGCTTTGATGCCGTCTTTTTCAAGCAGGCGTACGAGTTTATTAGCACCATGTTTAGTACGGCTGAATACCAGTGCCTGCTCCCAGTTCTGAGTGCGGGTCAGATGACTCAGCAGGCGTGTTTTCGCAGCTTTATCGACCGGGTGTAATTTGTGCGCAATCTGAGCGTTGGTGGTGTTTTCTTTTGCCACGCTAACTTCGGCTGGGTTATCCAGCAGACGTTGTGCTAAATCACGGATTTCATCTGAGAAGGTCGCAGAAAACAGCAGGTTCTGACGTTGGGTCGGCAGTATTTTCAGGATGCGTTTGATGTCATGAATAAAGCCCATGTCGAGCATACGGTCGGCTTCATCGAGCACCAGAATATCCAGCTCATCAAATTTAATCGCATTCTGGCTGTGCAGATCGAGCAGGCGGCCGGGGGTTGCGACTAGTACTTCCACACCGCTTCGCAGTTTTTGCATCTGTGGGTTAATTTTTACACCACCAAAAACGACCGTTGAGCGGATTTTAGTATGTTTGCTGTACATCTCGACATTATCGAGAATCTGCGCCGCTAGTTCGCGGGTGGGCGTCAGTACCAGCGCTTTGACACGGTTGCCAGACGCTCGCGGCTTATCAAGCAGTTGTTGCAGTACCGGCAGAGTAAAAGCAGCTGTTTTGCCGGTGCCAGTCTGTGCGGAAGCCAGCAGGTCGCCGCCCTGTAAGACAACAGGAATGGCTTTCGCCTGAATCGGTGAAGGCTTGGTGTAGCCTTTTTCTTTTACGGCACGGGCGATAGGTTCGGCCAGCGCCAGATCATCAAAGGTAATCTCAGTATTCGTATCTATAGTGTCGGACATAATATTCCAATAGATGCTGCCAGCCGCATTAAGCCGGTAGCAAAAGTCGTCGCCCTTATGGGCAGAAGCAGCAGTAGTCAGAACGAAATGTGTTCGGATCAGACTGAAGCCAGCGAATTGGCCGTTAGTTCGAGAGTGGCCGGGTGCGGCATTCAGATATTGTCAGGATCAGACGGGTGTCGATGAAGAGGCAATAAAGGATGTCGCGACGGCAGGAGATATAAGTAACTAACCTGACGTCGCGTGTGAGTATAGCAGGGTTGTTATTTCAAAACGACCAGCATCTGGCCCGGAGCCACACCTTTACCGGCTTCTTTCAAAAGCTCGACAACGGTGCCGTCTTTGTGGGCGGTGACTTCAATCTCCATTTTCATGGATTCGAGCACCATTAGCGGTTGCCCGGCCTTGACGTTCTGCCCGGGCTCCACAAACACCTGCCAGACATTGCCCGAGACATGGCTTTCGACGGCGAATTCGCCGCTTTCAAGTTCACGCTCGTCGCTCTCTTCGATGGCTCCGGTATCGGACTCAAAACGCAGCAAGCCTTTGGCTTTCCAGTCTTCGAGTTCGGTCTGGAAGGCGCGCTGGCGATGCGTCTGGAAGGCACTGATGCCTTCGGCGTTGTCGCTCAGAAAGCGTTCGTACTCGTCAAGGTTGAAAGTATCTTCTTCGATTCTGATCGGATACTGCCCATGTGGGAAATGTTCACGAATATTCGTCAGTTCATCGTGGCTGACTTCGTAGAAGCGGATTTTATCGAAGAAACGCAACAGCCAGGGTTTGGTAAATTCACGGGTTTGCTTGTAGCGATTCCACATTTGCAGAGTACGCCCGACAAACTGATAGCCACCGGGGCCCTCCATGCCGTAAACACACATATAGGCACCACCAATGCCTACCGAGTTTTCCGCCGTCCAGGTTCGTGCCGGGTTGTATTTGGTTGTTACTAAGCGATGGCGTGGGTCCACCGGTGTTGCGACCGGCGCACCGAGATACACGTCGCCCAGTCCCATCACCAGATAGCTGGCATCGAAGACGATTTTTTTAACCTCGTCGACGGAATTAAGTCCGTTAATACGGCGGATAAATTCGATATTGTCCGGGCACCATGGGGCATCGGCACGTACCGATTTAACGTATTTATCAACCGCCTGCTGACAGGCGATATCATTCCAGGACAATGGCAGCCAGACGGTGCGTGAAGGGACTTCGGCATTTTTCAGATCACCCAGTGCGCCTTCTTCTTTTATCAGAAGATCAAGCAGATCGTTTTGCTTCAATGCCAGACTGTCGTAGTGAATCTGCAGCGAGCGGATGCCCGGCGTCATTTCGATAATGCCCGGAATATCCCGGCTCTGCAGTGATTCCATCAATGCATGAACACGAAAGCGCAGACGGATATCTAACTGCAAAGGCCCGTATTCAATCAGCAGATAATTATCACCGGCGGGGCGATACACAACGCCGGTTGGGTGATTGCTCGTATCAATGGTGTTTAATACGGGCGACTCAGGTAAATACTCACTTACCTCCGACGCTTTGTATTCAAGAGTATTCAGCTGCTTTAATTGTTGATCGCGCAGAGTCACGGCGGTGTCATGGCTGACGGGTGTAAAGCGGATTTTATCCCCAGCTTTTAACTGGCCGAGTTTCCACAGGTCAGCCTGAATGACCGTGACTGGGCAGACAAACCCACCAAGGCTTGGGCCATCCGGGCCGAGAATCACGGGCATGTCACCGGTAAAATCGACGGCTCCAATGGCATAGGCATTATCGTGGATATTGGATGGATGCAGACCGGCTTCGCCGCCATCATTACGTGCCCATTCAGGTTTAGGGCCGATTAAGCGCACACCTGTGCGGCTGGAATTAAAATGAACTTCCCAGTTTGCCGCAAAGAATTCATCAATATCGTTTTGTGTGAAAAAATCCGGTGCACCGTGAGGACCGTAGATCACACGAAGCTGCCATTCATTGCCGATATCAGGCAGCAGGTTGCTGGCGGTTTCGACTGGCTCAACGGTGTTGTGACCTTCGGTCAGATGCAGTACATCACCGGGAAGCAAGGCGCGTCCGTTATGCCCGCCAAACTGACCGAGCGTAAAGGTCGAGCGAGAGCCTAGATATTCAGGGCATTGAATTCCGCCCGCCACCAGAAGATAAGCACGTGCACCCGCTCCAGTGACTGTGCCGCAATCAAGCTGATCACCTTGTTTCACTTCGATGACCTGATTAAACGCGATGCTGGTTGTTTTATTATCGCTCGTCAGTTCGGCACTCGTTTCAGCCCCCGTCAGAATAATCTGGGTGGCTTTCTGGAAAACAAGTACCGGGCCTTTTAAGGTGATTTCCAGACCTGCGCAATCTTCGTTATTACCAAGCAGACGATTACCTAAGCGGAAAGAATATTCGTCGAATGGGCCTGACGGCGGAATACCCACGTCCCAGTGGCCAATACGTCCGGGAACATCCTGAACGGTGGTTTGAGTACCACCGCTGATCACATCAATGGCTGGGTCGGAGAACTGCATTTTGTTCAGTTTCTGCGTCCAGACCAATCCGCCTTTTACTTCTTCGTCTTTTAGAATCGACTTCAGGTAAAGCAGGTTGGTTTCGATGCCGTATAGTTCAGATTGGTCGAGAGTCTCTGCAAGCCCCTGAATCGCTGAAGCGCGATCATCGGCGGTAACGATAACTTTTGCCAGCATAGGGTCAAACAATGCTGGCACCTGTGTGCCGCTCTCAACCCAGGTGTCGATCCGAGTGCGCATTCCATCCGTGGCTTTGGCTTGCCAATCCACCCGGCTTAAAAGACCGGCACAAGGCTGGAAGTTTTTTACCGGATCTTCGGCATAAATACGCGCCTGAATGCTGTGGCCTTTGGGCGTACGTTCTTTGTTTAACGGCAACTCGTCGCCAGCACCGAGTCGTACCATCCACTCGACCAGGTCGACGCCAAAGACTTCTTCGGTGACACCGTGCTCAACCTGTAAGCGGGTATTCACTTCAAGGAAATAAAATGACTCGCTGGATTCGTCGTAAATAAATTCTACTGTGCCTGCACTGCGGTAATTTACGCTTTCGCCTAAACGTTTCGCTGTCTCATGCAGGGCAGTGCGGACTGCCTCTGAAATACGGGGTGCCGGTGTTTCTTCAATGACTTTCTGATTACGACGTTGCAATGAGCAGTCCCGCTCACCAAGTGCTGCTACCGTACCTTTACCGTCACCAAAAATCTGAACTTCAATATGGCGGGCGCGCTCGACAAATTTTTCGAGAAAGACGCCATCGTTCGAGAAGTTATTGGCGCTGAGACGTTTTACTGAATCAAAAGCGTTCACCAGCTCTGCTTCGGTGTAACAGAGCTGCATACCGATACCGCCGCCACCGGCGGTGCTTTTCAGCATTACTGGGTAGCCGATGCGTGTGGCTTCTGCTTTTGCTTCGCTCAGGTCAGTCAGAAGCTCAGTGCCTGGAAGAAGCGGAACGTTGGCTTGTTGTGCTAGCGCACGGGCACTGTGCTTTAAACCGAACTCCAGCATCTGTTGGCCGGTCGGCCCAAGGAATACGACACCTGCTTTTTCGCAGGAATCAGAAAATCCGGCGTTTTCACTTAAGAAGCCGTAGCCAGGGTGGATGGCCTGAGCACCGCTGTCTTTCGCAATGCCCAGGATTTTTTCCTGGTTCAGGTAGGTGTCGGCAACGCTGCCACTACCCAAGGAGTAGGATTCTTCTGCCTGCTGAACATGCAGCGAGTGTTTGTCAGCCTCGTGATAAATCACCACGGGAGTCACACCGAGTGCTTTCAGTGTGCGCATGACACGCACGGCAATGGCACCACGGTTAGCAATCAATACTTTGTTAAACATAATTACTCCCAGATCAGTACTTCAACCGGTGTCGGGTTGTAGCCGTTACACGGGTTATTCAGCTGCGGGCAGTTGGAAATCAGTACGAGAATATTCATATCAGCGCGCATTTCGACGTATTTACCGGCACCAGAAATACCGTCTTCGAACGTCAGCCCACCTTCCGGCGTCACAGGTACGTTCATAAAGAAGTTAATGTTATGGGTAATGTCTGACTTGCTCAGGTCGTATTCTTCGTTTTCGTTAATCGCCAGCATCCAGCTATCGCGACAGGCGTGCATGCATTTCTTTTCGAGCGAATAACGCACTGTATTGGATTCGGTTGCGCAGGCACCACCTAGGGTATCGTGTCGACCACAGGTGTCAGCAGTAATCGTTAACATAGGGCGGTCTTCGTTGGAGCGAAGCACGGTGCCAGCCGTGAGGTAGACGTTTCCTTGGGCGCGAATGGTATCCATAGCGCTATAGCGTTCAGAAACTTCATCGGCGTTGTAAAACAGAGTATCGGCTGCCTGATTACCTTCGAGATCGAGAATCCGGAATGTCTGACCTTTTTCTATACGGTGCAGGAAGTAGTCCCCTGCTGGAACTGTCTGGCGGAAGACGGCATCGTTTACGTTGAGTTGGCTTTCTTTAATCATGATGCGACTCCTTATTGACCCATAAACTGGTAGATGGCGTTGTTCTTAAATCCACGCTGGTTTTCAGGGCGGGAGTTCATGCATTCATCATCAGCCTCGACGGGTTTCGCCTGAGCGATGGCATAGTGCACCGGGCGTACCGGATATTCTTCAGCGGTACTCAATGGATGAGGGCAGGTGTGCATAACGACCAAGGTGTCCATTTCGAAGCGCAGCACGATTTTGTCACCCGCTTTTGAGCCTTCGCTGTACTGCATATTGCCTTCGGCGTCGGTGCTGATTTTGCTGAAGAGATTCAGGTTGGCGGCCATGTCTTTGCGGGTAAGACCGTACTTCGCCAGCTCGACGAGGAAGGCGTCATAGCCGTTCTGGGTCCAGCCGTTCAAGGCTTCCTGATAGGTTTTCAGTGACCATTTTTTCTGTAGCATGTCTTTATTCAGGTTACCGCATACGGTGTCGTGCCAGCCGCAGTCGTCTTCAACGATGGACGCAAAAATGCGCCCCATGTCTGAATACAGGCAATGACCACGGGTTAGCTTAAAGGTGTGCTGACCCTTTAATGTGTCGGGTGCATTGTATTTTTCAAGGAGGTTTTCCGGGTTAAAAAATAGCACCCCAAGATTGGCTCCGCCTTTAACATCCGTCAGTGTTAACAGCGTGCCTTTCTTTACACGCATCGACCAGTGGCATCCACCACCGAGGGTGTCTTCGTAAATAGTGTCACCATACTGAAATTCAGACATAAAGGACTCCTGTACGCGCAGACACGTGGGGCGCGGAAATCATTGATAAAAGGAAATGAGGTTTTGTCATGGTGCGGGCTCCTGCAAGTTCACGGATTCATAAACGCTGCTCATTAAAACGTGGGCAGTACGTTGTCTGATCTCCCGGGCTTTTATCCCGCCGTGTAACCTGCCAGTACGCCGCTGGAGGTCGGTCACTCTCGGTCCAGTCGCTGGTGTTCTCTCTTCTAAGTACTTTTACGTATCAGAACAGACCTGCCGGAACCCTAGTGCCCTTATTGTGGCAGCAGCACATGTTTTTCTGCATGTTTATGTGCGTTGCCTTTCAAAGCGTAGGTACAACTGACTAAGCGATTGCCGTGCCAGATGTCTATTTATATTGATAACGCGCTGAAGCACGGAAATCAAGCCCGGTCTGGTGCACTTTCATGGCTTTGAATATGACTCAGTGGTCGATTCTGGTGCTTTGAATTTGCCTGCCTGCAACCTGGTGGTGCGCTTCTGTTGCATTGGATTTCGTAAGGTCTGCTGATGAGCCGATGTCGCTGTCGGGCGCGGTACGCAAAGCTGACATAAGCCTGAAGGCCCCGACTGACGGCGCTTTCAGTTGCACTTTCAGGAAGAGCGGGGTGGATTACCGGTGCGGATGCAGCCGTGTCTTTGGTCATTCTACGTCGGGCTGGCACAACCCATGCTCTAGTGAATATTACGAATGATTAAAACCGTAATACTACAACCACATTGGGGAAATCCTATGGCGATCAGAAAGAAGTTTATTGCAGGTGCAGTCTCTGTTGTCTGTGCAGGTCTGATGAGTGTGGCAAGTGCTGTCGCAGAACCACTTAAGATCGGTTACAGCGATTGGCCGGGCTGGGTAGCCTGGGAGATTGCGCTTGAGAAGGGCATGTTCGAAGAAGAAGGTGTTGAGGTTCAGTTCGAGTGGTTCGACTACGTCGCCAGTATGGATGCCTTCGCAGCGGGTCAGCTGGACGCTGTTTCAATGACCAACGGTGATGCACTGGTAACGGGTTCGACCGGCGCGAAAAACGTCACGATCCTGGTCAACGACTACAGCAATGGTAATGACATGGTGGTTGCTGCTGCCGGTATCAGTACGATTGAAGAACTGAAAGGTAAGAAAGTTGGCGTTGAGATTGGTTTTGTTGGCCATCTGCTTCTGCTGAACGCGCTTGAAAAAGCGGGCATGAAAGAAACTGACGTTGAACTGGTGAACGTACCGACCAACGAAACGCCTCAGGTTCTGGCTTCTGGTCAGGTGGATGCCATTGTTGCCTGGCAGCCAAGTTCTGGTCAGGCACTGAATCTGGTTCCGGGTTCGAAACGCATTTACTCCAGTGAAGATGAACCGGGCCTGATCTATGACGTGTTGGCAGTTTCTCCGCAGAGTCTCGCGGCGAATCGTGCGGAGTGGATGAAAGTGATCAAAGTCTGGTACATGGCGGTTGATTACCTGAAAGATCCTGAAACCCGTGATGAAGCCATCAGCATTATGGCGGCACGCGTGGGCATTCCACCGTCTGAATATAAAGGCTTTATCGACGGCACCAAAATCCTGACCTTAGAAGAAGCACTGCCATTTATGGAAAAAGCGAAAGGCTTTAAATCGATTTATGGCTCAGGTGAAATCGCCGATGCATTTAATCTTGCAAACGATGTGTATGGCGAGAAGCAACCGGTGGATGAGTACATTGATCCATCCCTGATGGAAGCGCTGTAACCTTCAGGGTTATCGCAGCTTCTTAATCACGCCGGCGTGATCTGCGCCGGCATTTTCTGAATCACGATTAAACATGCCTGGCAGGGTAGGGGATCGCTCACTCTGGCGCTGTAAATCGGGCAAGTAAATGGGGATATCCATGCAGCTAATAGCCGTTAACAGAAAGCTTGATCAAGGGCCGCGCCGCGCGGTGACCCTGGCCAGCTTCGCCTTACCCATTTTGCTTTGGGCGCTGATCAGCTATGTCCCTTTTCTCTGGCATCCGCAGGTAGAAATTACCCAGCCAGGTTCAGTCAGTTACTTTAGTGAAGGACTGCTGGTAGACCGTGAAATATTCGAGCGCGAATACGCCAAAGCCAGCGACAATGAGACGGCCCTGCCAGAAGGTAAACCCGCAAACCCGGTCTATCTTCCTGCGCCTCATGAAGTTGCGGTGGCATTTGTTACTGCCTTTACCACAGAACCGCAACGGCGTAGTGAAATGTGGCTGCATGAAAGCCTCTGGAGCAGTATTCAGGTTATCTTCTGGGGGTTTGTGCTGTCGTCTATTATCGGTATTCCACTGGGCATTTTAGCGGGCACTTACGATTTCTTTTCACGCCTCTTTGAGCCGTTTATTGAATTCTTCCGTTATCTGCCAGCGCCGGCGTTCGGTGCGCTTGCTGTCGCGGTTCTCGGTATTTATCAGGCACCGAAAATAGCCATCATTTTTATTGGTACCTTTTTTCAGCAGGTGCTGGTGGTTGCCAATACCACCCGCAAGCTCGATCCGAGCCTGTTAGAAGCGGCGCAGACGTTAGGCGCTAAGAATAGATCCATGCTGTTCCGTGTCGTAGTGCCGGGCATTCTGCCAGACCTGTATCGCGATGTGCGTATTCTGCTCGGCTGGGCGTGGACCTATCTGATTGTGGCCGAACTGATTGGTACCAGCTCAGGCATCACCTGGTTTATTACTCAACAGGCGCGCTACAAAAATTTCGACAATGTATTTGCCGCCATCATCATGATCGGGATTCTCGGTCTGACCATTGATCTGTTGCTGGCATGGTTGGGGCGTCGTCTCTTCCCATGGCAGAAAGAATCCAAATAATCGGGGGATACGACGATGACAAATTCAGAACTGCCAAGCTATCTCGATCAGTCGCCCGAAGTAAAAGATCGCTTTGACCGACTGAAACAACGCCCGGTAACCATGGAGGTGAAAGGCCTCAATAAACAGTTTGGCGACGTTACCGCATTAAAAGACATTAATTTAAAGATTCATAAACGCGAGTTTGTCTGTGTGATCGGTCCGTCGGGCTGTGGTAAGTCGACCTTGATACGGATTCTGGCCGGGCTTGAGCAAGCCAGTTCAGGGCAGGTACTTCTTAATGGCGAAGAGGTCACTCAGCCCGGGCCTGAGCGCGGCATGGTATTTCAGGGGTATACCTTATTTCCGTGGCTGACGGTAAAAAAGAACATCATGTTTGGCCTGCTCGAAAGTGGCTACGACAAAGGCACCGCAGAGTCTGAAGCACGCGAGTGGATTAACCTGATTGGCTTAACCAAATTTGAAAACAGTTATCCGCATCAGTTATCGGGCGGGATGAAGCAGCGGGTAGCGATTGCCCGGGCATTAGCAAACCGGCCTAAAGTATTGCTGATGGATGAGCCATTCGGTGCACTGGATGCTCAGACTCGGGCAAAAATGCAGGCCTATCTGCTGGAGATCTGGAAGAACATCGATGTCACTGTATTCTTTATCACCCATGATCTTGATGAAGCGGTGTATCTGGCTGACCGGATTTTAGTGCTCAAAGCCAACCCTGGCGAAGTGCAGGAAATCGTAGAGGTGCCGGTTCCGCAGCCGCGTTCACCCGATCAGTTTATGGACCCGGAATTTCTCGCCACCAAGCAGCACATCGAAGAGTTAATTCATCCACCGGCCGAGCAGGAAGAAGATGACGATCATCTTAATCTTGTGCGTATGGTGCATGTGAATGATGACGTCGGGAGTGTGTTCTGATGTTTCAGCTCAGTCACATGACCTGGGAAGAAGTCGCGGATGCGGTGCGTTCTGGCATTGAAACGGCCATTCTCCCGATAGGTGCGACCGAACAACATGGTCCACACATGG
>MDSZ01250187.1_pt1 | contig 12545 bp, 11 predicted proteins | sample 811201 | NCBI WGS metagenome assembly MDSZ01 (sample SAMN05326647, study PRJNA326480) | marine metagenome | isolation source: seawater | place: Indian Ocean: North | collected 2010
ATTTTTTAAATTATTTGCAGGTTCACATCCAATAGTAATAATTTGATCTTTTTTAAAATATTTCAAAAATGTACCATCGTTTGCTCCTATATCTAAAATAACCTCACCTGGTTTTATGTTGCAATTTTTTTTAATATCATAATAAAGTTCTTTTAACCCATCTCTCATGGTTTTTGTGATACCAGACTTATACCAATAAAATTTCTTATACATGATTTCTTGTGGTGCTGAGTGCTCAAGTTGAAGTAACTGACATTTTTTACAATAAACTAAATTCAGTGGAGCTTTAATTCCCTTACGAATTGAAGTCTTGTTAACAAAATTACTTACAAAATGATTTCCAAAATTATAAATTTGTTTAAGTTTTGAAAATTTACAAAGTCTACACTTTTTAATTTTGGTAGTTTTAGGAATTCTCATATTAAAATATTATATTATTTGTAAAGTAATTTAGATTTTTAAACAAATTCATCATAAAAAACAAAGAATAAAATACATATAATGAGAAAATATTTGTTTTTTCTTTAAAAAAATCATTGCTCAATTTACTGCTAAATAAAGTAAAAAATAATATCATAAAAAGTGGATCATAATATTCATGGTAAAAATAATTAAGTGGGTTCTGTAAAAAAAGGCACAAGAATATCATTAAATGTAAAAGGAAGTTTAATTTTATTATTGAATAAATTACAATAATTGAAAAGAAACAAATTACAAAAAATATAATATCATTACCAAATAATAGATTTGATACTTTAAGAAACACTCCTCCACCAACACCTAATTGACTAACATCAAAATTAAACGAAAGTGACAGTATTATTGTTAATATAGCTATTAATATGATTTCTACCAATTTAATATTTTTAAATAAAAATAACTTTTTTGAATTAATGAAATAATAAATAAAAAATAAAAAATGAAATAATATTATAGATGAAACTATTAAAATTATATTTGAAATATTAAAAGAATAAATTGACTCATTCTCTTGTTGAAGCCTAAAAGGATAATTATTTATGAATAAAATAAAATAAAATGCAGGTACTGAAAGTAATATATTTTCCAAAGCTAAAATGAGAGTTTTCCTGGAAACACCAAATACCTTAATGAATTCTATAAAAAAAAGAACAGAAAATACTGCGTAAATAGGCTTATAATAAGATGATAATGCCAAAAATAATATATTTAGATAAGCATATTTGATTTCATGTTTATCTAAAAATTTAGAATAAAAAAAGATTGATAACAAAAAAAATAATAATGATATGATTTCACTACCTGGCCAAAATGATAAAGATCTTACATGAGGTGATAAAATTAAAATAAAAGAAAATACAAATAATTTATCTGAGTCAACATCTTTGAAAATTTGTTTTAAACAAAGATAGAAAAAAAAAGGAATAAATAAAGCAAAATGAAAAAAAACAAATCTGAGCAAATCCTCGCTGCCAAGGATATTAAAAATTACTAATAGTGTGGATATAAATAAAGGAGAATGATCATTTTTATAAACATGATAATTATGTAAACTGTAACCAAAATCTATATTAAATCCCAACATAACCTCATAGTGATGTTTGAAATCATTTAACGCCCCTCCGCTTGAATTTTCATTTAAAAAAAATCCTAATAGTAAAGATGAATAAGCTATGAAAATAACAATAAATTTTACTTTATATTTATGCATTAATTTTATTTTGAATTTTTTTTAATATATTAAAAAATACCAACACTAAAAGTCTATATACTGAGGTAACAAAATTTATTTTTTGATACTTATAATAAACTAAAAAAGCATTAATTAATTTTGTATAAAAGTTTCTTGATAACGAATTATGAGAGGATCTCCAGCTACTAAGAGTCAAGTACATACCATTTAAACTTTTTTTTTTTGATATATTAAGCCAAGTAATATAATCTTCTTGAGTTGATATATTTTTAAACAAATTTTTTTGAATTAATGTTTTTAGAACAATTACCGATGATGTGCCTATATAACAACATTTTAATAGAGCATTATAACTCAAACTTTTTTTAGCATTTTGTTTTCCAATTTTTTCTCCTTTTTCATTTATTATATCGTAAGAGGTGTGAGAAAAGTTTAAATTGTTCATTAACATCCATTTTAATTGAATTTCAATTTTATTTTTTTTCCAAAGATCATCACAATCTAAAAAAGCAATAAACTTGCCCTTACTTTTTTTTATTCCTATATTTCTAGAAAGTGCTACCCCTAAATTTTTTGAATTGTAATAAATTTTTGTTTTTTTATTTTTTTCATAATTTTTTAAAAATTTTTTTGCTCTTTCAGTATTTTCATCACAAACGATTATAATCTCAATATTCTTATATGTTTGCTTAACTGCTGAATTGTACGCTTCTTTGAAATATCTTTCTTTTTTATAAAAAGGCATGATAATTGAAACTAAGTTATTTTTTTTTACTGTCATTTAAATATATTTTTTTGGAAAAAAACCAAAAAGCCCAACTAGAATTGAAAATACGCGAATTAAATTTTTTAATGACTCTAATAAATTTTTTTTTGGACTAAATAATATTAATAAAAAATTTAATAGAAATAAGAACAAATAATAATTAATTTTTAGAATACTTAAAATTAAGCCTTTAATAAATCCAAGAGAATATCTATCTATTAAAACACTCGATGATGCATATCTAAAATTTCTTTTTAAAAACCAAGAGATACTCTCTCTTTTTTTTTGATATTTTTCAATCACAGCAGTATTTTGATTCCACCTTATTTCAAATCCTTTTAGAAATAATTTTTTAAAAAAAAGCTGATCTGATCCTCCAATATTACTTAATCTTTCATCAAAATTAATTTTTTTATCACTTATAAGTTTTTTTTTAAAAATTACGTTGTTTGTTGAACACCAGGTAATTTTACTTAGATGTTTAAATTTTGGTTTTAAAACTTCATAAAAGATATGTTTTTTTGATGAATGTTGTGGACCAGATATAATTGAGCATTTTTTAAACTTATTAAAAATTTTTAAATTTTTAATTAGCCAATTTTTTTCTACGAATGAATCATCATCAAAAAAACATATGTAATTTGCATCTATTTCTCTTGCTTCTTTTAAACATCTGTTTCTAATCTTGGGAATACCATTTTTTTTTTCGAAAAAATAATAAATCTTATAAAATTTCTTTTTTGATATTATCTTAATATAATCTTGTATTTTAATATTATTAGAATTATCTATTATCAAAATAGAAACTTTGAAATTATTTAATAATTTCATTTCTAAAAGACTTGATATTGTGACTTTCAATTTATTTACGTTGTTAGAACATATACAAATTAAAAATTTTACCATAAGTTATTTGTCTATATGAATTTGGCAAAAATTAGTACCTTAAGATGAAAAAACTTAAAAATTTAATTATTTTTCATCCATATTCTGGAATGGGTGGGGCTGACAGGTCTTTAGCAAGACTTATCAATAATTTAGATGAAAAAAAATACAAAATTCATTTTATCTCAATTTCAAAACCACTAATTAAAGGATTTATAAAAAAAAAAATTTTTTACTATAGAGTTAAGTCTAAAAGAACTATTCTATCAATTTTTGAAGTAAGAAATATTGTTAATAAAATTTTGGATAAAAAAAATAAAAATATTTTTATTTCTAACCAAAATTTTGCAAATATTGTTTCATTTTTTATACTTTTCAAATTAAAAAGGATTAAACATATTTTGATAGAAAGAAATAGTTTAAATGAGTTAGATAATTCCTATAATTTTTTAGATTATCTAAAAAAAAAGACAATTAAATTTTTAGTACGTACCACTTATAAATATTCTGATATTGTAATCTGTATTTCAAATGATTTGAGAAAAGAAATAAAAAATTTTACAAAATCTAAAACTTTTACTATATACAACCCATCCTTGGATCAATCTATCTATAAAACTAAAAGTTATAAAGAAAAAATAAAAATACCTAAAAATCTTATTTTAAATATTGCAAGATTAGAAAAACAAAAAGATCAATATACCTTAATTAAAGCATTTAAAAAGTTGAATAACAAAAAAAATTTCAAACTTTTTATTGTTGGTTATGGATCACAATATCATAGACTAATAGAACAAATCAAAAAATATAAACTTGAGAATGAAATTAAAATTTTTACAAAATTTAAAAATCCAAATTTCATAATTAAAAAAGCAAAGCTTTTTATTTTAAGCTCCAGATATGAGGGATTTGGAAACGTATTAATTGAGGCCGGAAAAAATAAAATTCCAATCATATCTTCTAATTGTCCCCATGGACCCAATGAAATACTTAATAATGGAAAATTTGGTGATTTATTTCAAGTTAGAAATTCTAATCATTTAAGTTTAAAGTTACAAAATTTTTTAGATAACCCAAAAAAATTAAAAATAAAATCAGATTTATTTTTTAAAAGCTTAAAAAGATTTGATACAAAAAAAATAATAAAAAAATATGAACATATTTTTGAAAATATATAAAAACCTATTTAAATATTAATTTCATTTTTTTGTAATGCTCTTCTGAAGAATATAAATAAGATTTATTTTTAGAAAAAGAAATTATATCATTTTTATCTTTGTCATTAAGATTTAACATTTTATCGAAATTTTCCAAAAAACTTTCAATATTATTTGACTCATATAAAAGCCCAGCTTTATTATTTTCTATGAACTCTCTAGGGCCATTAGGACAATCACTAGATAGAATAAATGTTTCATTCATAGCTGCTTCGATAAGTACAAAACCCGGGTCCTCCCATAAAGATGACAAAATAAAACATTTAGACTCTTTAAAATAATCATTTACGTTATCTTTGTGTCCAATTAGATAAACGCTATTTTCTAGTTTAAGTTTTGAAACCAAATTTTCTAGATCATTTCTTTGCTCTCCATCTCCGAGAATATTCAATTTATAGGTTCCGGGATATTTTTTTTCTATGTAAGAGAAACAATTAATTAAAAAATTAAAATTTTTTTGTTTTGTTAATCTTCCAATTGCCAAGAGATTATTAGATTTTTTCCCACTATTATTTTTAATTTCCTCGAGATTAAATACAGGATCCTCGATTCTGTGAATACCATTTTCTTTAAAAATTTTTTTTTCCTGTAATAATTTTTTTGTTAAATCTGTTGGACAAATTATAGCAAAAAGTTTCTTTGAAAACATTTTCCATAAAAAATGCCTTAAAAAATGAAGCTTTGGATATCCTGAAATTCTAATAATAAATTTTATCTTAAAGAAATGACTTAAAATCATAATCATTAAGGTATTTAAATGTGCAATAAAATAATTAGGTTTTACTTTTACTAGAGTAAAGATTAATGGTAGCAAAGTCACAAAAGATATGATGATTAAACTTAGCCTACTTTGTAAATAACCATTTTTAGGTAGATAATTGTGCAAATTAAAACTTATCAAATTAATGATTTTTAAATTTTTACTCTCAATTTCATTTTTATAATCATTCCATTCCCCCACCGAATTAATAATATAAACTTCAGATAAATGATCTTTTTTTTTTAAAATTGAAGCAGAATTAATTACAGATTTTATTGTTGCAATTTTAGTAAGAAATGGAGACCAATAAAATATTTTTTTCATTAAAAAAATGCTATTAACAATTACTATTCTTATATCTTTTATTTTAAAAATAAATATTAATAATATGTTCTGTAATTAAATTACAAATTTTAAAATGTGTGGATTTTTAGGATATATAGTTGAAAAAAATAGTCATAAATCTGGACTGGATCAAAAATTTGATTTTTATCAAAAAAAAATGAATCATAGAGGACCAGATTTTCAAACTAAAATAAAGTTTGAAGAAAATGATACGATTGCTTGTTTTGGTTTTAATAGATTGTCAATTCAAGATTTAAATACAAATGCTAATAGGATTTTTAGAAATGATGACTACCTTCTTTTATTTAATGGAGAAATCTATAATAAGCTAAATTTAATTCAAAAATATTTAATTAATCAAAAATTTGATACTCAAAGTGATACTGAAGTTTTATTTAAATTGTTAACAAAATTTGGAACAAAAATTATCAAAGAAATAGAGGGTATTTTTTCAATAATATTTTACGATATTAATAGTTCTAATTTATATATGATAAGAGATTATACTGGAACAAAACCTCTTTATTACTTTAATGATGAAAAAAATTTATATTTCGCATCTGAGGCATGGTTTTTGTATTCATTATCTAAAAAAAAATTGAATTTTGAATGTTTAAATTTTTATTTTAGATATGGTTTTTCACCCAATTCAAAGACTCTTATAAATAATGTTTTAAAAGTTAAGCCAAATACTATTTTAAAATTCAATATAAAAAAAAATCAAATTTTAGATTATAAGATAATTGATTTTTCAAAAGAAAATAATTTTTTAAAAGAAAATAATTCATCTTTAAGAAAAGACTTAAGTAAATCAATAGAAAAAAATTTAATAGGTGACCGAAAAATTGGAGTATTTCTCTCGGGGGGAATAGACTCAACTATTATTTCGTTAACCACAAGAAAAATTAATGAAAAAATTGAAGCGTACACATCTATTTATGAAGATAATGAACTTGAAAAAGATATAGATTATGGATACACAAAAAGGATCTGCGATCAATTTAATATCAAATTGAATTTAGCTACAATTACAAAAAAAGAAATTTTTAATGGAGATTTATTAAATAGGATTTCATCTTTTTTTGATGAGCCAATAGCAAACTTAAATATAATTTCATCCTATAAACAATCTAAACTTGCTAATCAAAATGATCTTTCTGTTATTATTACAGGAGACGGTGCAGATGAAATTTTTGGAGGTTATAGAAAATATCAAACTTTAGAAATTTCCCGTAAACTAAAATACTTATCTTTTTTAAATAAAAAGATTAAAAGTTACACAATAAAAAATAATAAAATTCCTTATTTATTTTTTAAAAAAAATGATAATGAAAATTATAAGTATATATTCAAAAACGACTTTTTTAATTCTATTATACAAATTAAAAATCATCTTTTTGAAAATTACAATGAAGACAATCTTACAAAATTAAATAAATTTGATTTTTATAATTGGCTACCTGATGAGCATAATCTTAAACTTGATCGATGCACAATGGCCAATTCGGTTGAGGGAAGAGTACCATTTCAAGATTTAACAATTTTAAAATATTTTAATCCAGAAAAAATAAAAAATAAAATAAACTTGAATAAAAATAAACTAGAGTTAAGAGAGGCATTTAGCGATTTACCTAATTATATTTTGAATAGAAAAAAAAGAGGTTGGTTTTTAGATGACAAAAAAATACTAAAACATTTTTTGCAAAAAAATGCTTATGATCTTTTCAAGACAAATTCTGGGGAGGAAAAAATATTTAATGAAGAAAATCTTTTAAATTCAATAAATCAAGATAACAAATTGCTAAATAAGTTTAGTCTTACTACAATAGTAATGTTCAAACTGTGGTACAGACAAGTGATGGATTGTTAAATTTAATTACTAAATTCTTTAAAATATTTATCTTCAATTTTTTTTACTCTTAAATCCCAGGTAAATTTTTTTGCAGTTTTTTTAGCATTTATCTTTAACTTTTTATTTTTGATTAAATTATTAAACGCATAATAAATTTTTTTTTTCCATTCTTTTAAATTCTCAGGGTCAACTAAAATACAATTATAACGATCTACCAAAATATGATTATAAATTTTAAGTTTTGAGGCAATTATTATTTTGCCGCTTGCTAAATAGTCAAACATTTTCATTGGTGAAGTAGAATTTGAAATATCAATATTTCCTCGACCAAAATTTTTTTTTTGAAGTGGCATTAGTACTACCTCATATTGGTTTAATAAATCTGGAATTTTGGAATAATTTATAAAATCAAAGATCTTTAAATTTTTTAAATAAGTTTTTTTAATATTCTCAGGTAAAAATTTTTTGTCACCGTAAACGTGAAATTTAATTTCTGGACATAGTTCTGCCAATTCAATCAACTGCTCTAAACCTTTTCCTTTATGAAAGCTTCCAACATAAAGACATGTTAATTTAAACTTTTTATTTTTATTTTTAAATTTTTCAAATTGCTCAACATCAACTGCATCATCTAAAATTAAAGCCTGCTTTAAATTTAGTAATTTTTTTAAATTTCGGTTTATGATTATGAATTTTATATTATCAAAATATTTAAATATTCTTATTAGATTATAAAAAAACTTAGAAAATCCCTTTAATTCATGATGCAATTCAAGAATATTTTTAAAATCAAACAGAGATAGGGATAAACTTGAAATAATAGATCTTGAAAAGATAATTTTTTTTTGATTTTTATATTTTTTATTATTTAAGAAAAAAAACAACCTTATGATAAAAATAAATTTATTAATAAAATTTAAATTTTTTTTCTTTTTAAATGTTGATAAAACATGAAACTTATTTTTGATGTTGTATACATTTTTTAAACCGCTAAAATTTATTGAAGAGTACGGTGTAACCAAAATTACATTATACTTTTTTGATAATTTATCACACATCTTAGCTACATGAATTGAATATGCTGAGGTCGATGGAAAGTCACATTCACAAATATAAAACAAAAGTTTTTTTCTGATCATATAAAAATAAAATCTATTTATTTTTCGAATATTTCTTTAAAATTCTATCTGTTTTTAAATCCTTTATATTTAGCGATTTATCATCAACAAAATAATCATAACTTGGTTTTCCCATGATTAATTCATCAAAATTTAATCCCCATTTTTTCAGCTGATTATAAGTTGTTTTAAAATATTTTTTTTTAACAATTTTGGAATTTTCTAAATTTCTCCCCATATATCTACTTGTAAAAATTTTTATGTAATGACCATTTTCCTTGATAGAATTAATCATACTTATCAATTTTTTATTTGGTTTTGATTTTGAATAAAAGTTTTTTTTTGTTTTGCAAATAGTATTGTCTATATCAAAGATGAAAATTTTTTTTTTCATTTAAACAAATTTTGATTTTCTAAAAACCATTTGTATGTTTTATTAATACCACTTTTTATATCTATGAATGGATTTCTACCCTTTTTAAAATATTGATTTATTTTATTATTAGACCCATGAGTTTTATGAACTTCAGTATTAAAACTTTTAGTATAAATAATCTTTTTGTAGTTTGTTAATAAAATTAAATGAGAAACAATCTTCCTTAAACTTTCACTTTTTCCTCTACAAATATTGAAAATATGATTACCTTTCTTAAATTTATTTATATTTTTTATTAGATTAAATGTCATTTCTATTGTGTCGTTGATATAGGTAAAATCACGAAAGTGATTTCCTTTATTATAAACATAAATTTTTTTTTTGTGAATTGCACTTTGTAAAAACTTTAAAATGAACATGTCTGGTCTTCCATACTCCCCATAAACTGTGAAAAATCTTAAACCTACTGCTGTAATTCCGTAAAATTTAGCATATAGATTTGCAGTTTCTTCATTATTTTTTTTTGTCAAAGAATAAATATTATTTGGTTGAAGTAAGTCTGATTCCTTTTTAGGAAAACTTTTACTATCACCATATACAGAACTTGATGAGGCATAAAAAAATTTAAGTTTTTTTTCTTTAATAAAATCAATAATATTGGAAAATACTAATATATTATTTTTAACATATGTCTCTGGGTGTTTAAGGGAGTATCTTACCCCAGGTTGAGCTGCTAAATGAATAACAAATTTATAATTGTATTTACTTAATAATTTAAAAGTTTTTTTTCTATCAGAAAGATCAATTTTTAAAAACTTAAAATTTTTTTTTTTCTTTAATATATTTAGTCTTCTATGCTTTAGTTTAGGATTATAATAATTATTAACACTATCAACACCAATTAAGTTGTAGTTTTTTTTTAATAATTTTTCTGATAAATGAAAACCAATAAATCCAGCACAACCTGTCAAAAGTATGTATTTTTTCATAACAAAGTTTATTTTATAATAATTTAATATAAACTATAAACTCATAATGATTTTTGATAAAAAAAACAAAGAAAAAAAACAATTAATTCAATCAAATCAATATAACTTTCCTTATCACTATATTCCTGTAATTGATTCAGAGTTAAAAGATTTTAAATCATTCAAAAATTGGAATTTTTCACTTAGTTACTCGATTTCATATTTAAAAATTTTAGAATTGTTAAGCAAAAAAAATCCGAAAAAACATATTGATATAGGTTGCGGAGATGGAAGACTAATGAATGAACTTTCAACAAAACTTAGTCAAATAAGTTTTACTGGTTTAGATTATGATCAAAAATCTATTGATTGGGCTAATATGTTTAAAAATGAAAAAAATGTAAATTTTATATGTCTAGATATAGAAAATGTTGAAAAAAATATTTATAACTCAGCAAGCTTGATAGAGACCTTAGAACACATACCTTTAAACAAGGTTGAAAAATTTATTAAAGATATTTCAAATATAATATTACCTGGTGGAGATTTGTACATAACTGTTCCCCATTCAAACCAAAAAGTTAGTGAAAAACACTACCAACATTTTAATTTTGATACCTTAAAAAAACTTTTTAATGATGAATTTAATATTGTTTCAATAAAAGGTTTTGATAAATCAAGTTTTTTTCAAAAAATGATCAATAAATTTTTTAAAAACAGGCTATGGTTTTTTGAGATATATTCATTAAATAAAATTATTTTAAATAATAAATATAAGTTTTTTGATAATGAAAATCATGTGCAGAGAATTTTTTTACATTTAACAAAGAAATAAGTTTATTATATTGTGTATCTAATTACTTTCAAAAGTTATAGTACTTGTTTGTTTTTAATTTGATGTTATATAGTTAATTTTAATGAAAAATAAATTAAAGAGTGCTGTGGTAAAAACTGACAACGAAAAATTTGCTGAAAATTATAATGAAGAAAACGATGATGAGTTAAATGGTCTTTATTCACATTACGAAATAGTTAAAAAGAATATTAATGCTAATTACAGAAATTTACCTGAGTACAAGTCTTATAGAAATTTGTGGAGAGAAACTGCAGTAAATCATATAAAAACAGAATTTCCACTACACCTTGATATTGAAATAACGTCATATTGCAATTTAGCTTGCCCAATGTGTCCACGAACTCATAGAGTTGAAATGGGTCAGTGGCAAAACAAAATGATGAAATTTGAAATTTTTAAAAAAATTATTGATGAAGGATCTGCTAAAGGCTTAAAAGCTATTAACTTGAATAATTTTGGAGAATCTTTTTTTAATAAAAATTTAATCAAAATGATCAGCTATGCAAAATCTAAAGGTGTTTTAGATGTTATGCTTCACACTAACGGTACAGTCATGGATGAGAAGCTTGCTGAAGAAGTTATTAATTCTGGTTTAGATAGAATAATTTTTTCTTTAGACTCTATTTCTAAAGAACTTTATGAAAAAATAAGAGTAAATGCTAAGTTTGAGGATACTGTTGAAAAAGTTAGACTTTTTCATAAGATTAAAAAAAAATTGAATGCTTATAAACCTGTCATAAGAGTAAGTATGGTTCGAATGAAAGAAAACGATCACGAAGCTAAAAAATTTGAAAATTTTTGGGGTCCTTATGCTGATGAAGTTACCTACACTGACTATAGGAACCAAGATGGATTAGATAAAGAGGATAGATACGCAAGATTAAAAAAAGAGAATAAATCATATTCCTGCCCTGCTTTATGGCAAAGATTAACAATCAATGCGACTGGTGAGGTAACTGCATGTTGCAGAGATGCTGGTAAAAGATTGACACTAGGAAAAATGGGCAATGAAAGTTTAACTGAAATTTGGAACGGAAAAAGTTTAGATGTAGCAAGAAATCTTCATGAAGCAAAAAAAGCATATGAAATTGATGCTTGTAATGGTTGTGATCATATCAGGGGACATATCTTACCTGAGGAAAATTAAATAATTTAATAAATAAACTCTAATTTTTTGTCATCTCATAAACAATCGTAGAAACTTTTTTATTACCCTCAATATTAAAGTGAGGGGTCCCAAAATCATAAGCAAAAAGAGTTAGTGGATTTATATTAGTTTTCAAAATTTCTTTATGAACATTAATAAAAGGGATATTTAAATTTTTACATAAATCTTTAATTAAACTGAAATAAGCATTATCGTAATTTTTTTTAGTAAAGCGATTAATATCAGGCAAATAAACAAAGTATAAATCTGAATTATTTTTATTCGTCAAATCCTTTGTTAATCTTAATATCTGTTTAAATCTATCTAATTTATATTGCTCTTGATATGGCTCAGTTGATATTGAGGCTGACGGTATAATTGATAATAAAACTCTTAAATTTAAAAGTTTAATAAAATTAATAAAGTTATAAATAAAATTATCTTTCTCTTTTTTTATTCTCTCTTTTTTTCTTTCTATTTTAATCAAATCATTAGCTAAACTATTTATCTCATCTTGTTTTAATTTAAGATTTTGACTAAAATTTGGATCATTTATATAATTCAGTAAAATATCATTTTTTTC
>MDSZ01219361.1_pt1 | contig 12543 bp, 13 predicted proteins | sample 811201 | NCBI WGS metagenome assembly MDSZ01 (sample SAMN05326647, study PRJNA326480) | marine metagenome | isolation source: seawater | place: Indian Ocean: North | collected 2010
CTTTAAATTTGGTAAACATTGCCTCAAATTCAAGCATAACATTACCAGTTGGACCATGTCTTTGTTTTTGAATAATCAACTCAGCTAAATGTGAGACTTCGTTCATTTTTGCTTGCCATTCTGCGTGCTCCACCGTCGCTGGTCTGGGCTCTTTTCCCTGTAAATAGTATGCCTCTCTATAAACAAACATTACAACATCTGCGTCTTGTTCTATCGAACCAGATTCTCTCAAATCGGATAATTGCGGTTTTTTATCATCTCTTTGCTCTACCGCTCTCGAAAGTTGAGAGAGAGCTAATACTGGAACTGCTAATTCTTTAGCCAAAGCTTTTAAACCCTGAGTTATTTCAGATATCTCTTGAACTCTACCATTATTAGAATTAGAGGCTCTCATCAATTGTATGTAGTCAATCACGACCATATTAAGACCGTACAACCTTTTAATTCTTCGTGCTCTATTGCTTAATGCTGCAATAGTAATAGCCGGTGTTTCATCAATGTATAAAGGTAGTTCAGATATATCTTTTGAGGTTTCTATAAATTTATCAAATTGTTCTTCTGAAATTTTGCCTCTTCTTATATCATTTGATTTTATCCTAGATTGCTCAGCTAAAATCCTTGTTGAAAGTTGTTCTGATGACATTTCAAGTGAAAAAAAAGCTATTGAACCTTTTTCTCCATTATCTTGGATTTTTTTTGCTGCATTAAATGCAATATTAGTAGCTAGTGCTGTTTTACCCATAGACGGTCTTCCAGCAATTATTACCAGATCAGATTTATGCAAACCTCCAAGTCTGTCATCTAAATCTTTTAAACCGGTTGGTACTCCTACGATTCCCTCTTCATTTTTATATGCATTTGACGCCATTTCAATTGTTTGCCTCATGGCTTCATCAAATTTTATTAGAGATGAGCTAAAAGATCCTTTTTCAGCAAGATCAAAAAGAGATTTTTCATAATTTTCGATTATTTTCTGTCCATCAGTATTTAAATCATTGAGTTTTGCTTGATCAATAATTTCCCCAGATATTTTTATTAATTCTCTTTTTACATATAAATCAAAAATAAGCTTTGAGTACTCTATTGCCTGTCTTGATGATGTAGAAAATTTTGTAATTTTTACTAAATATTCAGGAATGTTTAAATCATCTTTCTCTTTTTCAAAATAATTTTTCAAAGTTATTGGATTAGCTAAAAGTCCTCCATAAATTAGTTTTTCCAAGGCTTCAAAAATTTTTTTATGAATAGGATCGTAGAAATTTTTATTTGAAATTATCAAGCTAACTTCATCAAAAATTTCGTTAGTCAACAAAATTGATCCAATCACAGATTGTTCTGCTTCTATATTATTGGGCAACTCTTCAGACTTATTATTTATAATATTTAATGATTGGGACATTAGATATATTAATTATATTATGATTTAATAACAAAGAGAATTATAAGTTGGGGAAAAAAATGTATAATTTTTAGTTTTCTTCTTGTGCTACAACATTAATTTTAATTTTACTTTGAACTTCTGAGTGTAAGTTTAAAATTACATCAAACAATCCTAAAGTTTTAATTTCTTTTGATAGTTGTATCATTGACGGATTAATATCTATATTTTGCTGCTCTTTTATAATCTTAGATATTTCTGTTGGTTTAACTGAGCCATACAATTCTTTATTTTCTGTACTTAATTTTTTAATTGTAAACTCTTTATTGTTTAATTTACTTTCAATCTCTTTTGCATTAGCTTTTTTTTCTTGATCTTTCTTTCCTAACTCTGCTTTTATTTTTTCAACTTCTTTAATATTTTCTTTAGATGCAAAAAGTGCTTTCTTTTTAGAAATCAAGAAGTTTCTAGCGAAACCTCTCTTCACATCAATTACTTCACCTATTGAACCTACTTTTCTAACATTTTCTAATAGTATAATTTTCATAATTATATTAGCGCTAAATTTCTAGCTCTTTTAATTGATAATGACAAATCTCTTTGTTTTTTTTGACTTACAGATGTAATTCTAGAAGGTAATATTTTTCCATTTTCTGATATGTATCTCTTTAATAATTTAACATTTTTATAGTCTATAACTGGGGCACCTTTTCCAGATAGTGGACATTTTTTCTTAAATTTATACTTTTGATTTTGGAAAACACTAAGTTTTGAAAAATTATTTTGTGTATTCTTTTTTTTTACGTTTCTTTTCTTCATGACCTAATTTACTTTTTTAAGTTTTCCTCACTTTTTTTAAAATAGTCTGTTTCAAGATCTAATTTTTTCATTTTCACGGTTAGATATCTTAATAAATTCTTATCAATTTTTTCTGTTTTTTCCAATTCTCTTATAGTTGTGCCATCTCCCTCAATTTTAAAGTGTAGATAATTCCCTTTCTTATTTTTTTTAATTAAATAAGAAAGATGCATTAATCCCCAACTTTCAAATTTTAAAATACTACCATTATTATTCTCTATTAGTTTTGTATACTTTTCTTGTAACTGCTTGATTTGCGCAGGAGAAGTATCTTGTCTTGCAATTATAGTGTGTTCGTAAAAGTTCATATAATTTTCTAGAAAAACTGAGGATATACTATTATAAATTTTTAAATACAATATAAAAAAAAAGCTTAATTTATAAACATTTTTATGTTTTCTATAATTTTTCCTGGCCAAGGATCCCAGATTGTTGGGATGGCAAAAGAATTTTACAATAATTATCAATACGTAAAAGAATATTTCTCAATAGCAGATGAATTATTAAACAAAAATTTAAGCAAAATTGTTCTCGATGGACCAAAAGAAGATTTAGATCTTACTGAAAATACGCAACCTGCAATATTTTTAGTTAGTTACTCTATTTTTAAGGTAATAGAAAATGAAACTAACTTTAAAATAAAAAATGCAAAATTCTATGCAGGACATTCACTTGGAGAATATTCAGCTTTATGCTGTGCAAATTCATTGACTTTTCATAAAACTATTGAATTGTTAAAATATAGAGGAAAAGCTATGCAAGAAGCTGTACCACAAGGACAAGGTGGAATGATAGCTATACTTGGATCAGATATTAATACAATAAAAAGTATAATTGAAAATAACAGAGAAATATTTCAATGTTTTATTGCTAACGATAATTCTGTTGGCCAAATTGTTGTCAGTGCAAAATTAAATTCATTAAAATTATTTAGTAATGAATTGAAAAAACAAAATATTAAATTTGTAAATCTTACAGTTAGCGCTCCTTTTCATTGCCCTTTGATGAAGAAGGCTACAGATGATATGAGAAAAAGAATTTTGGAAACAGATTTTAATGATCCAAATTTAGATATAATTTCAAATGTAACAGCTAAACCAACAAATAAATCTGAAGAAATAAAAAAATTATTAATTGAGCAAATTGAGAAGCCAGTTAGGTGGAGAGAGAGTATAATTTATATGATAAATTCAGGTATTGATAGATTTATTGAAATAGGACCTGGCAAAGTACTATCGGGATTAGTCAAAAGAATTGATAGAAATATAAAATTAAATCAAGTAAATAATTTAAAAGACTTAAATAATATTGAAAATGATTAATTTAAAAAATTTAAATATAATTTTAACTGGTGCTACTGGTGGAATAGGTAGTGCAATACTTGACAAACTATATGAATGTGATTCTAACATAATTGCAACTGGTACAAACGAAGATAAATTAAACATACTTAAAAATAAGTATTCTAATATAAATGTAAAAAAATTTGATATTTCAGATCATCCTTCAATAGAGACATTTATAAACGAGTGTAACGAAATTTTTCAAAATAAAATTGATGTTTTGATTAATAATGCTGGTGTAACAGCAGACAATATAACTATAAGGATGAAAGATGAAGAGTGGAATAAAGTGATAAATCTTAATTTAACTTCAACTTTTTTATTAAGTAAGAATGTAATTAAAAAAATGTTAAAAAATAAAAATGGTAAAATTATTAATATTACATCGATAGTTGGACATACAGGAAATATTGGGCAAGCAAATTATGCAGCATCCAAAGCCGGTCTAATTGGAATGTCTAAAAGTCTTGCTTTAGAATATGGAAAAAAAAATATTAAGATCAACTGCATATCACCTGGATTTATAAAGTCTGAAATGACAGATAAAATTAGTGATAGCTTTAAAAAAATACTTGAGGATAAAATATCTTTAGAAAGATTTGGAATGCCCGAAGATGTTGCTAATGCAGTAGTATTTTTATCTTCTGGCTTGTCGGATTATATAACGGGAGAAACATTGCATGTTAATGGAGGTATGTATTTTAGTTGACAAAATAATATAAATATTTATTAACAATTTTAATTAAAAAGGAAATTATGTCAGAAGATATTTCAAATAAAGTAAAAAAAATAGTTGCAGATCACCTTGGTATTGATGAAGCTAAAGTTACAGAGGAATCAAGTTTTATAGATGACCTAGGAGCTGACAGTTTAGACACAGTTGAATTAGTTATGGCTTTCGAGGAGGAATTTGGATCAGAAATTTCAGATAGTGATGCAGAAAAAATTTTAACTGTTGGTGACGCTGTTAAGTTTATTGAAAATAAAGCAAATTAAATTTTATAATTAATGTCCAGCTTTAAAAAAGGTGGAATGTTTATACTATCCTCACCTTCTGGTGCAGGAAAAACTACACTAGTAAAAAAAATATCAAAAAATAGAAATTTTATAACTTCAATTTCACATACAACTAGGCATCCAAGACCTAACGAAAAAAATGGAAAAGACTATCACTTTACCTCTAAAAATATTTTTAAAAAATTGATAAAAAAAAAAGAATTTTTAGAGCATGCGAAAGTTTTTAACAATTATTATGGCTCTTCAAAAAATTTAGTGTTCCAACAACTCAAAAAAGGAAAAAATGTTTTATTTGATATTGATTGGCAAGGCACAAGACAAATAAGAAATAAAAAATTAAATTGTAAACTATTAACAATTTATATTTTACCTCCATCAAAAGAAGAACTCTTAAAAAGATTAATAAAGAGAGAGAAAAAAAATATGAAAACTGTAAAAAAAAGAATGAAAGAATTTAAAAAAGATTTATCTAGATGGATTGAATATGATTATGTTGTAATTAATGATGATTTAAAAAAATGTTATGACAAAATAATGTATGCAATTAATACTAATAAAAAAATTTATAATCGAAATTTTATAAAAAAACACATTGAAAAACTATTAAATTAGATTTTCATATAATTTACAAATTTCCAAAAATTGTTTTTCGGTAATATTTTGTGGTCTTGAATTTAGGTTTATATTTATTTTTTTTGCAATATTTTCATAATCTTTAAAAAGTAATTTCATCGGTTTTTTAATCATTTTTCTTCTATGATTAAAAAATATATTAGTTACATGTTCAAGATTTTTGACTTTATTTAAAATTAATATATTTGATTTAGGTATTAAAGTTACTAATGAACTCCAAACTTTCGGCATAGGATAAAAACAGTTTGGAGAAATGTCAAAAACTTTTAATCTATTTGTTTTCCACGAAGTCAAAATAGTTAATCTCCCATAACTTTTTGTATTTTCCTCAGCTACAATTCTGTCCGCAACTTCTTTTTGAAATACAAAAATAAATTTTTTATATTTTTTATCTAAATGATCTTGTTTAATAAAAGATGTTAAAATTTTTGTTGATATGTTATAAGGTAAGTTTCCAAATACTTTTAAAGGTTCATTAATTTTAAGTTCATCAAAACATTCTAAAATATCTTTATTAATAACTTTTATTTTATTTTTAAATTTATCTACTAATTTGAGGGATAAATTTTTATCCTTTTCAATTACAATTAAATGTTTAGGATTTTTTTTTAATATTAGTTCTGTAAGATTACCAGTTCCAGGTCCTATTTCCAAAATTGTATCATTTTTGTTTATATCCCCAGCATTTACAATCTCTGAAAGAATATTTTTGTCATTTAAAAAATTTTGTCCTAAACTTTTTTTAGGTTTCATAATTATTTTAAATTCTCTATAAATTTCATTGCGTAAACAAAAGATGAGGGGTCTGATTTGTTTTTTCCTAACATTTTTGAATTTGGACCATGATCAGGTGTTATTCTAATAAATGGAAGTCCAATTGTGATGTTTATAGCTTTAAAATTGTAAATAGTTTTAATGGGAGTTAGAACTTGATCGTGATACATGCCTAAAATTACATCATAATAATTAATGTTTTTTTTTATAAAAAAAGTATCTGCTGGGTAAGGTCCATCAACAATTATATCTTTTTTTTTTAGCCTTTTGATTGAGGGAATAATTATATTTTTTTCCTCACTAAATTTATCAATTGTCTCACAATGTGGATTAAGACCTAAAACAGCTAATTTAATTTTTTTTCTTAAATATTTTTTATAAAAATTATTAATTTGAACTATATTTTTTGTTATTTTACTTTGGTTAATTCTTTTTGAAACATACTTTATTGGTATGTGAGTAGTTAAAGGTGATACAGATAGTTTATTATTGTATATAAGCATAACCTCATTTCTAGACCTTGTTTTTTTTGATAAATATTCTGTGATGCCTAAATACTTTCTGTTTAAAAAATTTGTTTTTGAAATAGGACCGTTAATTAATATAGCTTTATCTTTGTAATCTTTTAGAATATCAAGAGACTTTTTAAAACAATTTTCAATATATTTATTTGAATAATTCGAGATTTTATCAAAAACTTTTTTATGTTTAAATTTAATATTAATAATATTTACTATATTATTTTTTGCATAATTTATATCACTAATTTCGTGTAAAGGAAACGAGTGCCTTAATTTTTTTAGTTGTTTATTTAAAAGACTTAAATTTCCTATTAATATTATTTTTTTTTTTAAATTTTTTTTATTTTTAAAATATTTTCCAAGGATCTCAGAAAAGGTACTATATGGTTCACCAAGAACTATTAAAATATATTCAATATTCATTTATAATAATATCTTGCTTTAGTTTCTTATAGTACAATAAAGAAAATTGATTTAGCTGCTTATTTTTTTCAAACCTAACTATTTCATCTAACTCAGTATCTAAATTAATCTGATTTTTTATCTCTTTTTTGTCATTAATCTTCAAAATAAGGTAACCATTTGGATATTTAATAGGCTTTGTTATTTCATCAACTTTCAATTTACTCAGTAAGGAGCTCAAATTTTCTGACAACAAAGTTTCTTTAATCCATCCTATTTGGCCACCTTTTGTAGAACTATTTGATATACTGAATTTTGATGCAGCTGAATTAAAATCATTTAAATTTATATATTTAATTATATTTTCGTATTTTTTTTTAACACTATTTTCTTTTTCAATTTCAAATAGTATTTCAGATAAATCATATTCATATCTTTTATCTTTTGAAATTTTACTTAATAATTCTGATTTTAACTTTTCTTTATTAATAACTACAAATGTATTATATTTCTGAAAGATTAATTCATTCCACATTCCTTCATATTTCATTTTTTCAACAATTTTTTCATAATTTAGGTTTTTATTTTTTATTAATTTTAAAAATTCATCTTCGTTTTGGACATTTTTGAATCTAAAGAGACTTTTTTTAACCCCATTGATAATTTCTAAATTATTTAAATCTTTGAAAACTTTATCAATTTCTTTTTTTTTAATAGTATCTCTAATAATTGATTTTTCAGCAATCAACTTCATTTCTTCATTAGATAATTCATCTAGACCTGGTTTTAAAAAAATTAGATAATTTTTTTCAAACTCGATATCTGCATTGGTAACAATTTTATCACCAACTTTATATTTTATGATAATTTGAGAGAATGTGTCGTTAAAATAGGTGAATGCTATAAAAACTGATATTAAAAAAATTTTAAAATTAGTCATTTATTTATTAATTAATTTACCCATATTAGGAACTCCTAATTCAGTAAATGGTATAAATTTCACCAAAAAAGACAAACTTGTGCTTGGTTCTAAGTCGCCATCTCTGTAAAAAGATTTGTTATAATTAATATTAAAAGAAATACAGTCTGTTTCGTATAAATATAAAAGATCATAATATTGTGTGAAATCATCTTTTAAATCTTTAGAAATCTCGAATTTAAGTTTATTTTCATCATTAATATTCATTCTACTCACATTCTTTATATTTTTGTTATCTCCAAAATCATTGCTCTCTGAGTAATAAGAAAAGCTAGTAACAAAATTATTAACACTTAAATCCATGTTAACCTGATCTAAATTAGAATACTTTAAATCTCTATTATAAGAATAATCATAACCAATCTTTAAATTATTGTTTACTCTGTAATTTAAATTTCCAAAAATATCTGACCTAGTTTTATTAAGTTTCGACTTAGATGGAAGTTTATGGTTATCTTTTGTTTTTAGAACATTTGCTACTTTAAAATCTAGAATATTAACACCTTTATTATCTTTTCTGTTAAACTCAAGTCCAATACTTAAAGCCTCTCCACTTTCAACCTCAGATGAGGTATTAATTCTATTTAAATTAAATACATTATTGTAATTTAACATAATATCTTTATCAGAGAGATCGGTATTTCCATTTGGGCTATATCTAAAAGACATTTTTGGCTGAAGATAGTGAGTATAATTCCCCATCTTTTTTTGTAATGGTATTTTATTATCTACCTTTAATGTACCAAACAAATTATAGTTTGTTTTTTCACCAGCCCCTGTAGATTTATCTATATAGTCGTTTGAATTTTTTAATAATAGGCTGTAATTTGTAGTTAGACCTGTTGAATTTACAAATTCGTTAGAAGAAAAAAGAAAGTCATTTGTAAGTAAGGCTTCTGTAATATTAGTGTCATAATTTTTATTATAACCATAAGAGTTAAAAATAAATTTTCCATTGTAATCATTCGGTATTTCTATATTTTTTAAAAAGTTATAATCTGGAAAAATATATTGATATCTATCGTGATAATTTCTTGATAAATCTTCAAAAATTTTAAAAGAAGTATCTAAATTGGAATCTTTAAACTTCCAAGCAATATCTAAATTTGAAATTAATAAGCTATCATTATCGATTAAAGAGGAGGTTTCAATTAACTTATGACTTTTCAGATAATTATCACCTCTAACATTTTGAAAATTTAATTCATATTCAGTGATATCATTTATTTTTCCAATTTGATTATAAAATAGATGTCCTTTTGTTCCAACCTCTCCAACTAAAAAACTAAAGTCACTTAATATGTTTGAATTTTTTAATGCTTGACGATATTCATTTTGTAATAAAAAACTTTTATCAGCATAAAACCTTGGATTAAAAGTTAAATCTTTATCATCACTTAAAACTTTAAAATATGGAATGTTAACTGACGTTCCTAAATTACCAGATGATGAATAAGTTGGCGTTAAAAATCCAGATTTTCTTTTAATGGTTGGATCTGGGTGATTAAAGTATGGAAGAAAAAATGCTTTATAATCAAATATTTTAAGCCAAGAGTCTCTGTACTCAAACAATTTTTTTTCTTTGTTGTGTGTAAATTCATTAGAATTAAGTTCCCAACCTCTGCACTTTTTATTTTTAATATTACAAGTACTAAATACTGCTTTATAAACTTTTAGCTCTTTATCATTTGAATATCCACCTCTTCCTTTTAAAATTGGCTCATTTGAATCATTTCCAAAATAAGAATTTTCAAATTCTATTTTTATTTCATTCCCAATAATCTCATTTTTTTTTAAATTTATTACTAAATCTTCAAAAATATATTTATTGTAATTTTTATCTATAATTATTGATTTGTTAGATTTTAAAATTTCTTCAAATATATTTAAATTAAATTTTTTTTTTAGAAAGTAAAAATTTTGATCAAAATCTTCAACCAAAGCCTCATTACTTCCATAAATTTCATTTAATTTTCTATCATAAAAAATACTTTTAGATTTTACGTTATATTTTTTTTCAAAATCAATTTCTGTATCACCATCTGTATATATTAAATCTTTATTTTTTTCATAAGTAACTTTTTGACTTTTTAATATAATATTTTTTTTAGTATCTTTTAAAAAAACATCACCAATAAAAACTATTGTATTTTTTATTTTATTATAATTGGCTTTATTTGAATAAATTTTTATTTCTTTAGATGGAATATTTATATCTGCTTTAAAAGCTATAATTAAATTACCTTCCTCCTTAACATCTATTTTTGAGCTTTCAATTTGAATTTCGTCAGAAAAGGAACTGCCAGCGAAAAGTAAAATAATTATTATTTTAGCAAAAATTTTTTTTATGTTCATTATTAGTTTTCATTAACTTTTATTATGCCTATATTACAAATAAGAAAAAGTATTAAAAGTGGTGCCCATACTGATAGATAAATTGGCAACATACCATTATTTCCGAGAACCCCAGAGAAATAGTTCAAATAATAAACTACTACAGATACAAAAATACCAAAAATGATTACAAAAAAGCGGGATTTATAATTTTTTAATTTATTAATAATTACAAATCCTAAAATTGTCATTAATATATAAAATACAGGCATGCTATAAATTTTGTTTAAATGAATTTTTATATCCGTATTTGAATATCCAATTTTTAAATAACTATTAGAAAGATTGTGAAGCTCGAATATATTTAATGAATTTAAATTAGAGAATAAATTAGATATTATTTTCCCATCAAATGATGAATTGTGAACATAACTTTTAAAATCTTTCTTATTTCCACTTTTATCTATAATAACAACATCGTCTAGATACCAATTTTTTGATTTAATGTTAGCTCTCTTGGCAATTATTGTACTTTCATTATTGTAATATTTATCTGTTTCAGAGATTGTTATTGACTTGAGTTGATTTTGATCAAACTTTTCTGCGTGAATAAAATAAACAAATTCATCTATTGTTTCTTTAATCCAAAGCCCATCATCTTTTACAACAGCTAAATATTCATTATTATTTGAATATCTATTTTTTATATCTAGATATTTACTTTTTAAATTTGATGAGAAAGAGTAATAAAATAAGAGTAAAAATATACCCATTATTAAAGATAGCATAATTAATAAAAATATTATTTTTAAATTACTAACCCCATTGGAATTAAAAATTTTAATCTCATTTTTGTCATTTAAATTCAAATAAAAAACTTTAACAGTAATTAAAAATATAAACGGAAATATCTCAAAAAGAAGGGAAGGTGCATTTAATATCGATAAATAAATTGAATAAAAAATTTGAATATTATATTTTTCGGAAAATTTTATTTCATCAAAAAAATTAATAATAATGATTAAACAAAAAAATATTCCTAACACGAAAAAAAATTTTTTTAAAAATAATAAACATAGATATGTCTGATACTTCTTTAATTTCATAAATACCTTATCGCAAATTTAGATTTTATTAAGAGAGCCAAATAAAATATTAATATTAAGATTAATGGTAAAATTACAAAAATAACTTCAGTTAAAAAAGATAGTGTTATAAATTTGTAACTAAGCTCAGAAAATAATATTATCCCAAAACCTAAAATAAATAAAATATATTTATAATACTTTTCAAAAATATTTGATTTAGGTTTTAATATTATAAGAGAGCTTAATAGAGATAATATTATAATATATGATGGATTAACAATCCTCTTAAAAACTTCTTCGTATACATCTTTAATTAAAAATGAATTATCTTCTATACATCTTAGTTTGTTATCTTTTCTATTAATTATATTTTTTTCTAAACATTTAATTAACGGCAAACTTTTGGTTTCATTTAATTTATCTGGTGTTTTTTTTTTAGAAAATAAATTTGAAATTTCGTATATAGTTTCTTTGAATTTTAAATTTATACTTCCCTTATCATCAATATTTGTAATACTTCCATCTATTAGCTTGAATTTGAAATTTTCTTTAGATAAATCTTTTATAATTTTTCCTGTACTTGCTATTATTATTTTACTTTCACTATCATTAAGTTTTTCTTTAATATATATCCCTTTCAAAATTCCATCTTTTTCATTTTTCTCAATAAAAATTGTCAAATTTTTATTTATGCTTGAGAATTTTTTTTCCTTCATCAATTTGGGCAAAAAGCCTATTGTTGAGTTTTTCAAGTATTCTTGTTTTAATTTTTGAGTATATGGAACTAAAATTAAGTTTAGCATAAGCTGTAGACCCAAAAATAGTATTGAAATTTTTCCTATAAAATTTATGAAAGAAATTTTTTTTATACCATTTGTCCAAAAAACTAATATTTCATTATTTTCCTCATATTTTATTAAAATAATAAACAATGTGAGAAAATAGGTAAAAATTAAAAGTTTACTAAATATTTTCGGTAAGTTTAGAGAAGTATAAAAAAAGTAAACTTTTAAACTGTGTCCTTGTTCTGACACTATATCCAGTAAATTTACTCCTTGAATAACCCAAACTATTGAAGTTATGGCAAGAGAGGATAATAAAAAAAAAGAAAAAATATCTGTAAATAATTTGCGAAATATTAATTTATTCATTGAAATTATTAATTTAATAAATATACAACAATATCTATTAAATATTTCAAAAAAATGAAGCTAAA
>MDSZ01005113.1_pt1 | contig 12542 bp, 10 predicted proteins | sample 811201 | NCBI WGS metagenome assembly MDSZ01 (sample SAMN05326647, study PRJNA326480) | marine metagenome | isolation source: seawater | place: Indian Ocean: North | collected 2010
CATCTCTAGCCCTCTCTCTTTCTGCAATAGTCACGGCCTCTACAACTTCCTTTAGTTGCTCTGGAGCGTCTGCAGCCGCCCTTTCTCCAGCTATTCTATCTGTGATAGCAAGGTCTTCACCTAACCGGTCTGAACGGTCTACTGCGGCTATAGGGCGACTTGGAATAGTTCTCGCACCATGCTGGAAATCTTCCACTTCTAGAGAGTCTGCCATATGATTCAATATCTCTTCTGGTGGCAATTCATCACGCCATGGATTTTGATTAGCGATTGTTTGGATTGGACTTGATTTGTCGCGTTTAGCCTGACTAGCAAACAAATCTCCAATCTCCTCACTAGTTGGAAGCGGCTTAGCTTCCGCTAATGTATTGGCTAAACGTTGCTGTTCCCTAAGCGCAGGCCCATGGCATTCATCGTGATCATACCTATTCGGAGATGCGGCCATGGCCATCAACTCTCTAGCGAATTGGAATAACTCATCATCTTGCGGAGCCTTAGCGATTTTCTCTCTCACCCTTTTGTGGTGAGAAATACAACCTCTGCAACGGTCACTTCCAACAACATCAGGCTCATCACAACGAAGACAGCAAGCCTGGAATCCCAGGTCTTTCATTGCCCGTCGTGGCATCGCCATAAAGGGGCCTTGACAGCAATAGACAAGAATCCTTTCACACGAGGCTTCAAAGCCGAGTGGTGCAAAAGAAGTTTGATGGCGAGGGACCCCCGGGCGGACATCCTTGAGGATGATTTGTTTCCTAGTACCCCAGTTCGTATTCACCGAGTCCATTCACACCAGGCTAGTGATGGTACGATTCATTTCAACACCAAAGGGGGATTTTTTGGAGTCAAAGAAAACGATCCAGTAGTTCTTCACCAAGGGAAATTATGGCATTTCAGCAAGGAAGAGAAGCACCACCTTCTCCTAGCAACCATTGCTTTTACCCTAGCTTTGGGATTAATGCGCGTAGGAGGTTTGTTTGGGACTTCTCTATTTTCCAGTACCAGCGCTTGGGCTATGATGTTACTTCTATCAATGCCGGTTATGCTAATTGCAGTTGGACCAGCATTTATCCTTCATGAAATTGGACACAAAATAGTCGCCAAGCGTTATGGTTGCTGGGCTGAATTTAGAGCAGACCCATCTGGATTGAAGATGGGAGTTGGTTTAGCAGCAGTGCTTGGAATAGTATTCATGGCCCCTGGCGCAGTAATGGTGGCAGGCCTTGTAACGCGTCGCCAAAATGGATACATCGCAATTGCAGGTCCATTAGTCAATCTCGGATTATTTCTAATCGGAATCCCAATCGGAGGTGTACTATTAGGCTTAACAGGGGCTGTAAATGCAGGAGATATTCCTTACATTTCCGAGGCAGGCCTCAATCCAAGCGCTATGATTTACGACATTGTATATTTCTGGATCATGGCAAATCTAATCCTTGGCACATTCAATATGATTCCATTTGGACCATTAGATGGTGCAAAAATCAAGGATTGGAACCCAGGGGTTTGGTTTGTAACCTTCGCTCTTTTCGTAACCTTAGTTGTTCTAATGTTTACCGGAACATGGAGCGCCATGTCTCTGACAATAACTCTAGCAGAATTATTCTGATGGTTCTTCGAGGTAAGCATTTCTTACAGGATTTTCATCCAGATGGAAGAATGAATATGTGGCCCACCAAGTAATGGTGTCGAGAGCATCTACCAAGTTGCTAGTACCACTTCTTTCATCTCCGTAATCCTTGCCGGTAGTGTCCATCCAATCTAACATCTCATCTATGGTGTCACAAGTCTGGTGATAACACCAATATCCGTCTACAAGGCCTCCAAAGCCCATGGTAACCGTGTTCAAGTTATCTTGGAATGTAGCATGGTCGGAACGAGCTGTGGTATCTTCATAGACAATAATCTCAGGCCTATCCTTTGCCAACCAGTCATCTACTTTCCAGGTGTCTGCAGAGTGTCCAGTGCCGATTAACGTCGACATCTGCTCTTCAACTCCAATTGCATCAGAACCGATCCACTGAGCCAAATTTACCATTCCTGGCTGGTTCATCAAATCATGATCAAGACTTGGTCCGATGTAAACTCTCATCGGCCAGACCTCCTCATCCTTGGGATAACCATCGGGATCAATCTGCGGCTCTGGGTCACAATTACCTTCTCCGCCACCATGGCCATTTCCACAAGGAGCGCCACCGCCACCTGGCCAGTTGACGCCTGCCATGTCTAGATTGACATAATTTGTAACTTCGACATTCGGGTTGTCTTCTTTGACCCATTCATCAGTCCAATAATCGCTTCCTCGCTTACCGCCTTCTTCACCAGACCAAAGGCAGAATACCATGGTGTTTCGAGTGCTGTATCCAGCCATCGCTTCTGCAACAGTTAGAACCATACTGGTTCCAGCTGTGTTGTCATAAGCACCAACCCTTGTTCCATAAGTTCGTCCGAAAATATGAGGGTCGAGTAGGGCAGCATTAACTGGAGGCGCGATATCGAAATGGGCTCCGAAAACCATCCACTTGTCGGGGTTAACTTCTCCCCATCTGTAGCCGCATACGTTGTACGCTTCCGGATTCTGAGCACCAGTCATTTCAGAATCGTAAACAAATCTCTGATTGATTACTTCCAGTCCAAAACTTTCCAATGTGTGGATTAAGTATTGAGCAGCATCTTCGTATGCTGCATTACCTTGTCCTGCCCACCTATCGAGATAGCCGTTGGCGCCATCTGCTAGATCGGTAGGGTCTAACGATTCATCAGACATCAATGACAAGTAATTGTAAACAGTTCTACCATCGACCAGTCCAGTCGAATGCCGGCCACCTTCAGATTCGGTATATGCTGCAGCATACGGTCTTTCGATTGAGACGGTAATCGCTAATGCGCCGCCGCCATTATCAGTCGAGAATTGAACTGTATCGATAGTTCCATTCACCCCACTAATTCTAGAAATTCCCTGACTATCTTCTAGCGAATAACCTCCGCGGTTATACCAAGTGCGCCAACTTTCATTCACATTTCTTATTGGCCAATTTTCTCTACCAAATTCACCGATTTGAATTACTGCTGTGTCGGTTCGTGGAGGCGCTAGGACGTTTAGCAAAACCGACTCACCGGCTTCAATATCAACAACTGTAGAATTTTGCACAAACCCAGTGTCTTTGTTCATAATCAGGTATGGGATAAATACTGACAAATCAGCATCTGCAGCTATTGTAACGCCCTGAAAGACCCCTCCAGTCAGTATACTTGGAGTGATGGTAACATCATCCGAAGTAGGTAGAGGCGCAGAATCTTCCCCGAAACAACCGCTTAGTGGAGCTATACAGAAAAGCAAGGATAGAAATCCGGCCATTACCGCTCTGCGCATACACATCCGTAGTGGCTAACACTTCTCAATGCTACGATAAATCGACTAAACAGAGAAACGAAGGATTCATTATCTTCTAAGGACATATATTACACGAGAATCATGGTATTAACAGCACCATTAATTCACGAATTGCTTAGGAAGAAGAGATGTTCAAAGGGCCGTTGTAGGCCACAAAGGACATCCTTTCTTTGGGCGAAAATGATTCGTTCAGAATATGAAGACACAACACCGGTAATCGAAGGTTGATTACAACTCATTCGGAACCGGAGCTTGATCCATGTGCAAGAACGCATAGACCGCCCACCAAGTGATAATGTCCCATGAGTGTGCCATGTTGTTAATTCCTGTTGAATTATCAGTTCCCATGTAATCAATCATGGTCTCCATGGTATCACATTCTCTGTGGTAGCAAGGGTAACCGTCAACCAATCCATTCCATCCCAAGGTTGCCACTCCAATATTTTGGAAAGATTCGTGATCACTACGAGCGGTAGGAGATTCGTAAATGGCGACAGTATCAGTATATTCAATTCCCCACAGAGGTGTTTCTCCGCCTTCTAACCACGCCTCTCTTCCGCGGTTTATCTCGTAAGAAAGATCCAGAGCATCCGCACCAATCCATTCAGCCAAGTGATACATTTTCGGTTGGTCGATTTCTTCTTCTGTGCCATCAGGGCCTAGGTAAACAGAGAGTGCGTAATCCCCAGGATAGTTTACTCCTGCCATATCCAGATTGAGATAGTTGCTTACTGTGACGCCATCAGGTAAGTCATTAGCAAATGATCGAGAGCCCCACAACCCTTCTTCTTCAGAAGACCATAAGCAGAATACCATTGTTCGGCGGGCATCGAAATTTGCTAGTACACTTGCAGTGGACAATACCATGCTTGAACCAGCTGCATTGTCATAAGCACCGTGCCTAGTCCCATAACCAGGAACTCCAATCTCAGCACCCGGCGTGTAAGCAACTGGTGGAGCAATGTCGAAGTGCGCTCCAAAGATTAACCATTCATCAGGATATACCGAACCGTCTTTGTATCCACAAATATTGACTGCCCACGCAGTATTATCTTGAATTCTATGGACTTCTACCCGGTCTAATCCATACCCTTGCATAACGCCTTCAAAATAGATAACAGCGTGCTCGTAAGAGGGAACAGCATTGCCAACCCACCTGTCAAGATATCCCACAGCGCCATCCGGGCCACAGGTTGCACAAGGAGTATCGTCGGTGATGAAATCAACCCATTCGTAGATATCTCGGCCATTTACCCAGCCGCCACTAGCACCAACTCCATCGGATTCTGTCAGATCAGCCCTTTGATCTCTTACGGTTTGAAGAATTTTAACCTCGACTTCGCCACCACTTTCATTTCCAGGAACAACCCATCTCCATTCTCCACCAGAGTCTTGATTTGCAACAGCAGTAATTGAACTACTACCCTCTGTTACTCCATTGACCCAATCCATCCAAGAAACATCAGGAGCGCGAATCGGCCAATTTTCTCGACCATATTCTCCCAGTAGCAGAACAACGTCAGGGTTTCTTGGCGGGAATAAAATATTCATCGATACGGATTCACCTATCTTCAAATCAAAAACAGTACCATTCTGCGCTCTGAATGACCCAGGGTCTTGGATAAAGTATGGAACAAAAACAGCCATATCGGTATCTGCACGCAATGTGATAACAGTCCAGTCACCACCAGTAATTGTATCTGGTGTCACGGTTAACCGGTCAGCAGAAAGCGCAGGCTTCCCCCCGTCTTCTCCAAAACAACCAGCGAGAGATGCAAGGCCCATTATCAACACCATTAGTACTGCATTGAAGCCTCGCATGGCGCTGCGAATAATCGCCTATTGTTGAATCATATGGTCGAACGGGCTTACCGGTCTCAGGAATGTATATTCCACAATCAGGATAAGGTTATACATGGACTAACGGCCGGAATCAACAATGGCAACCGTTCGTCTCAACCAAAAGAGCCGGGCCCTAGTCCGAGCGGTTCCCGATTCATTCACCAAAGCGTTGGCGAAATATTTCGGTACTGGTCCGACAGATATTGATACTGCCAGAAAGCAACAAATGGCCTATGTTAACGCATTGACAAGCAACGGAGTCGCTGTAACAATCCTTCCAGCAGACAATGACTATCCAGATTGTATCTTTGTCGAAGATCAAGCGGTTGTAATCGACGGCCATGTATTACTGCCAGTCCCTGGGCACGAATCCAGAAGGGGCGAACAACCTCCAATTGCAGATTTTTTGGCCGAGTCATTAGCAGGGCACCAGGTTTGCAAAATGGAGCCGCCGGCGATGATGGATGGCGGAGATTTACTTCGACTGGGAGACTTATTTTTCGTAGGGCGTTCTACACGAACTAACAATGCGGGAATTGCTGAGCTGAAGGATTTACTAGATCACCTAGGTCACGAACTTAGAGTTGTAGATATCCCTTCACAAGCACTCCACTTAACCAGTATCTGTTCAACCCCTTCAGACAATTTGATTCTGGCCCCAGAAGGATATCTTACTCCTGAATCATTTGGTGATTTACCTGATGGATGTGAGGTAATAATGATGCCCGAAGCAGAGGTCTATGGTTGCAATACAATCGGCCTTCCTGGGAAGAAGGTAGTCATAGCTGAAGGCTATCCTAGTGTGAGAAGTGTTCTCGAAGAAAGAGGCTTTGAGTGCATCGTTTTAGATATGAGTGAAATCAAATCTGCAGACGGTTCTCTGACATGCTGCTCAATCTTTTATTGACCATTATCGCGCTGTTGATATACACGGGTAAGGTCGCAAATCTGCTGCAGGGGTCGCCAAGCTTGGTCAACGGCGCTGGGATGAGGTCCCAGTCCTCAACGGTTCGCAGGTTCAAATCCTGCCCTCTGCACTTTGAATCCAAAATCGATCTTGATTTCATTGAATTGAACTCTCTATAACCGCATATTTTAGTGTGAAATTTTGGAGATACGGGCTTGTAGTATAATGAAAAAAAACCTAAAATTGTCAGATATCGTAGGTGAAATCTTCATAAGCGGTAAATCAAACCGAGTAATGATGCAACCAGCAACAACAGTAGTAGTAGCAGCCCCCCAAGGCAACGGAATGGCAACAGCGGGCGGTGTGATGGGAATTATCACATTCGTCTTCGTTCTTCTCACTCCATTTGTCGGAATTACCATTTGTGTGGTACCAATTACCATGCTATTGGGAATTATCTTTAGCCACGTTGGACTATCTAAGTCCAAGCATGTCGGCGGCATGGGTAAGGGAATGGCAGTTACCGGATTGGTATTGAATTACCTAACCCTAGTTGGATTCATCGCTCTATTCGCAATGGGCGCTGCAATCCTAAACGAAATGGGACTGTGAACAATTTAGTTTACAGACATAGTTGCTTCTGGCCCGGCAGTAATTCTGCCGGGCCAGGTGCTCTATGGCACGACACGCCATCAGGCGCTTTGTAACCGGCTTAGCCGGAACCCCTCTTTCCTTTTTTATTTCTTAACGTCCTAGTAATGTTTGAAAACATACAACAATCTCGGGGCTTTGGTAGTATTATGAGGGGGCGAGCAATTGCAATTTTCGCCCTCGTGGCATTAATGCCTCTATCTGGTTGTATTTCACAAGATGCAGATACTGTAATCTCAAATGAAGAAACAGAATTAGAGCCTTTACGAATTAATCACATCCAGGTAAAAGGCACTCACAATTCATACCATCTGAAACCAATTGGGCCAACAATTCGAGCTTATGATTACAGCCACGAACCGTTGGATATACAAGCAGAAGAATTCGATGTACGGCAATTCGAAATCGATGTATGGTGGAGCACTGGAAGCGAATTACAAGTGTATCACAACCAATACGATCGAGAGACAACGTGTCAAACATTGGGCGCCTGTCTTGGAGTATTGAATACGTGGTCAGAATCAAATCAAGAACACGTCCCCCTAATGATTTGGATTGAACCAAAAGAATGGACTTGGACAGCTACAGATTCAACAACGGTCATGGAGTTTCAGCAGATGCTTGAGGACATCGAATCGGAATTGAATCAATATTGGCCGCTTGAGAAAACGATCACTCCTGACGAGGTCAGAGGCAACAATCCCGATCTATCTACAGCCGTAACTACCGAAGGATGGCCTCTGTTAGATGAAAGCCGAGGAAAAGCGATCATCATCCTATTGGGTGGAGGGGATTTACGCGCAAATTATCATGCAATGTATCCTAATCTTGAGGGTGCAACAATGTTCACTATGTCAGTGAAAGGGACACCTGAGGCTGCGATTTTTTCAAACACCGATCCAGTAGGTGATGCTGACGACATCATCGCATTAGTCGAAGAAGGTTACATTGTTCGTAGTAGGGCGGATAATGCAGAAGATGGCGAAGCGGATAACAACGATACAACCAGAAGAGATGCAGCCTTATTTGTTGGCGCTCATTCAGTATCCACAGATTACCCATCACAGGTTGATGGATTGGAATATTGGGTCGATTTACCAGTACGTTGCAATCCAATATCTGCACCAATTGGCTGCACCGAAGAACGAATTAGGGGGATTATTTTTGAGTGAAGATAAGCCATTATTGACAATGACAACATCCAGAATTGTAGGGGAAATGCCCGAACTATCGGACAAATCTCGCGGCCTAATGGAGACCCTCAAGGGCCTATGCTCTTTTCATTCGAGTGAAGATCTTGCAAGCTTTCTATTCACTGAAATGTTCAGAGAATTTGTTGGCACTGGAGAACCGTGGATTATATTTGAAATCGGGGTTTATTTGGACCACACACAAACACTTGAGTTAATCCCTGTGCACGATGGAGTAACTCTAGCCGATGCAGCAATGACAGGATATGTTCCAAATCATATTTTAGTCGCAAAACAAGAGGGCGAACTTTCCAATTCATTGCAAAAATGGCACGATGGAGTAATGACAGAGTGAGGCGATTCTTTGAAATGGGGACATAGTCCCCATCTGATTAGGAGGAATGGTATGGGGGACACCGGCCACCGTAGCGCACTACCCGATCCAGATCCAGAACAAACCCTGGAATGGCAGGAAGCAATTCGTGCAGTTAGCGACGCTTTGGGCCCTGAAAGAGCCCGGCGCTTACTTCTCGATACCATGGTAGCAGCCAATGAAGAAGGAATAGAAATGGACGTGGTTAACACCCCATATCTGAACACAATTCATCCTTCTCAGCAACCGTCATATCCGGGTGATATCGAAATGGAGAAGCGAATCCATGGAATTATTTCTTGGAATGCAATGATGATGGTTACAAGGGCCAACAAGGAGTTTGATGGGATCGGAGGGCACATTTCCACCTTCGCATCAACATCTCATCTTTGGGAAGTTGGCCAGAATCATTTCTATCGCGGTAAAGATTTGGATGGTTGGGGAGACCACGTTTATTGGCAAGGCCATGCAAGCCCAGGAATCTATTCTCGTGCTTGGTTAGAAGGTCGCCTAACTCGTGAAAACATCGACAACTTCCGCCAAGAATGCGAGGGCAAGGGGCTCTCTTCGTATCCACACCCAAGACTAATGCCTGAATTTTGGGAATATCCATCGGTTTCAATGGGTCTAGGAGCTATGACCGCTATTCATACCGCACGTTTCAATCGCTATCTTTCTGACAGAGGTTTAGCAGACACTTCAAACTCACGAGTTTGGTACACTATGGGAGATGGAGAATCAGATGAGCCTGAATCTCTATCACAACTCGCACTTGCAGGAAGAGAAGATCTTTCTAATGTCATCATGATTCTGAATTGCAATTTGCAAAGACTCGACGGCCCTGTTCGAGGAAATTCAAAGATCGTGCAAGAACTAGAAGGAAGGTTCCGTGGAGCAGGATGGAACGTAATCAAGATTCTTTGGGGCAGCATGTGGGATGATTTGTTTGCTAGAGATTCAGATGGAGTATTGGCAAACCGTCTCGAGGAACTTGTTGATGGAGACGAGCAACGATTGTTTACCAGTGACCCTGCAACATTCCGTAATGAATTGTTCAACACACCAACTCTCAAAGCCATGGTCTCGCATCTATCCGATGACGATTTAGAAGCGCTCGCATCAAATCTTGGCGGACATGATATGTTGAAGATTAACGCAGCATATTCAGCTGCAGAAGCATCTTCGGATAAACCGACAGTCATCCTTGCTCGCACAATCAAAGGATATGGACTAGGTCCTGCTTTTGCAGGTCGAAATTCGACACATGGAAAGAAGAAGGCAGACCAAGATTCGATTCGTTGGATGAGGGACGACCTAGGGCTATCGTTTACCGATGAAGAGTTGGAATCTTATCCATTCATCGAACCCGAAACGGTACCAGAAGTTGTTGCATATATGAAGGAGAGAAGAGCAGCACTTGGCGGTTATTGTCCGGAGCGTAGAAGCCCAGAAAGTAATCTCAACCCTCCTGGTGAAGAAGGCTATGCTACTTTCGATGAGGGGACAAAGGGCGAGATGCAAGTTTCGACCACCATGGCTTTCGTTCGCCTTCTTCGTGGCTTAATGAAAGATGCTGGAATTGGTGAAAGGATAGTACCTATTGTCCCCGATGAAGCTAGAACATTTGGAATGGATCCATTGTTTGCAGAGTTTGGAATTTACCATCCCGATGGCCAGCTATACACTCCAGTCGATCACAAGATGATTATGAAGTACAAGGAGAGTGAGAAAGGCCAACTCTTCGAAGAAGGAATTTCTGAAGCAGGAGCGATGTCGACATTTATCGCAAGCGCAACATCATATTCAACACAAGGCTGTCCTACAATTCCATTCTACATCTTCTACAGTATGTTCGGCTTCCAAAGGATTGCCGATTTGGTTTGGTCTGCGGCAGATCAACGAGCTCGCGGCTTTATGATTGGAGCGACAAGTGGTAGGACGACTTTGAACGGAGAGGGATTGCAACATCAAGATGGACACAGTCTTTTGATGGCACATACCAATCCAGCAGTAAGGGCTTACGATCCAGCATTTGCATATGAGTTAGCCACAATTATCCGCTCGGGTATCGATGAAATGTATGTGGATGAGAAAGATGTATTGTATTACATCGCAGTGTACAATGAAAATCATCCAATGCCTCCAAAACCAAGTGGTGCAGATGAAGGAATCATCAAGGGACTTTACAGACTTCGCAGTCACCCTAAGGGCGATGGCCCTATAGTCCGATTAATCGGTTCTGGACCGATTATGTTGCAACTTTTGGCGGCCGTAGAGTTATTGGAAAAATACGGAGTAAGGAGTGAAATTTGGTCCGCAACTTCCTATGGTGAATTACGTCGTGAAGGCCTTGAGTGCGAACGACTAAATCGCTTGAATCCAGACAGCGCACGTCAAGTACCATATGTTGAGCAGATGCTTGGAGACGATAACCATCCAACCATTGCAGTTAGCGACAACCAAATCGCCGTTCCAGATATGATTCGCCAATGGGTTGGTGGAGATTACGTGGTCCTAGGAACCGATGGTTTCGGTAGAAGTGATACAAGACCGGCTCTTCGAAGATTCTTCGAAATAGATTCACAACACATCACATTGGCTGCCCTATCCAGTTTAGTTCGCGCCGGAGAGATAGACAAAGATGTGTATTCTAAGGCCAAAAAAGAATTCAGTGTCTCTTTTGACAAAGAAGACATAACCTCTCTGTGAGATGAATTTCGACCCATCGAAATTGTCTTGATTAAACAGTAGTATAAAACTCAATTAAATTACGCACATACATGGTTAGGTCGTTCCTGATTGTAGGCGGTAGTAGCGACATAGGTCGAATTGTCGCAAAAAATATTCTTGAGAGAGGAGACGCTGTCACAATACTAGCAAGAGATGTATCAAGAGTTACAGAACTACAAGACCTCGGTGCTAATATCATCCAAGGCGATGCTCTTGATCAAGAGAGAATCTCTCTCGCTATTTCAACCGCCTCGGAGTGTGGAAACGGGGCAATTTTTGGAGTTGCACATCTTGTTGGCTCGATTACAGTAAGGCCGCCACATGCATTATCTGTAGATGCATTTCAAGAAGTTATCAATACAAATCTAACCAGCGCTTTCCTCACCCTTTCGTTGTCAGGGAAATCTATGCTAAAATCAAAAGGGGGAAGAATGGTATTCACCTCAAGCGTTGCAGGTAGCCTTGGCCTTGTAAACCATGAAGCAATTGCAGCTGCAAAGGGAGGAATAGAGTCGATGGTTCGTTCTGCTGCAGCAACATATGCAAAAAGAGGAATCAGGGTAAATGCGGTAGCGCCCGGATTAACCGATACCAGGCTTGCAGCATCAATACTTAGATCGGATGCTGCGCGAGAAGCATCCGCTCAAATGATACCTCTAAAGAGAATAAATGAAGCACATGAGATAGCTTCCAGTATTGTTTGGTTACTTACTGATGCACCAGATAATTTGACTGGCCAGATTATACATCTAGATGGCGGTATGTCACAGGTTATTGCTTGAGGGATAATGATGACTTGGCATATCGCAATCAAACAATCTAAACTGAAACCCGGGAAGAAAAAAATGCGTAAAGTAGCTAAAAAAATGGTTCTGATAGGGCAGATTGGAGATAGCTATTTTGCAACTGAAGCACTGTGTCGACATATGCGATGGCCACTAGCGTATGGGGCCAAAGTAAAGGACAACTGCATTAGATGCCCATTACACCAAACCACTCATAAAATCACAGATGGAGAACTTGTAGAATGGTCCCCATTCCCTCTTTTCCCACCTTATGGTAAACTAGTTGGGAAGATGAGCAAAAAGAAGGATCTAACCATCTATCAAACAAGAGTGAAGGATGGAAACATCGAAATTAAACTTTAGCCATCAACCCAAAATCAATAGGAATGGGTGAGACAAAATTCTTGTGAATTTGATTATCAGCATCGTACTTGTTGATGTGATGACTTAGCAAGGTTAGTGCGGCTGATCTTGGTAGCAACCCCTTCCTGAATTTGTGGATGACGTCCAATAACTCTCCCTTTTCTTCCTTACCAAGGTTTGGAAGTCTACCTACTATTCGTTCCATTGCATGTGCAATTCTACCGCGCTTGGTTAGGGTCGAGAGATGTTTTTGAGCCTCTGTCATGTATTTCAGTGCGACATTTTCAGGGTGCTCATCATTATCGAA
>MDSZ01161654.1_pt1 | contig 12541 bp, 10 predicted proteins | sample 811201 | NCBI WGS metagenome assembly MDSZ01 (sample SAMN05326647, study PRJNA326480) | marine metagenome | isolation source: seawater | place: Indian Ocean: North | collected 2010
AAGAATGCACGAAAAAAAAGAAAATATTTTCTATTACATAACTGCAATGAATGAAAATTATTCTCATCCAGAAAAACCAAAGGGTTCAGATGAGGGAATTCTTAAAGGAATGTATTTGTTTAAAGAGAATAATAATAAGAATAAAACTAAAGTACAGCTTTTAGGATCTGGGACAATTTTGAGGGAAATAATTTCAGCAGCAGAAATACTATCTAAAGATTATGGTATTGACTCCGATGTTTGGAGCGTAACAAGTTTTAATGAGCTAAGAAGAGACGGAATGGAGACAGAAAGATGGAATCTTCTTAACCCAGATGAGAAAAGAAAAAAATCTTATGTGCAAAAAAGTTTATCAAAAAGGGATGGACCAATTATTGCTGCATCCGATTATACAAGGTCGTTTTCTGATCAAATAAGGCCATATGTTGAAAAACCGTTTTACTCTTTAGGTACAGATGGTTATGGAAGAAGTGATACAAGAAAAAATCTAAGAAAATTTTTCGAAGTTGATAAAGAGCATATAGTTGCTTATACTTTGAGCGCTTTAGCAAAAGAACAATTAATTGAAACTGAAAAAGCTGAGAAAGCGATAAAAAAATTCAAAATTGATAAAGATAGAGATTTTCCGTCTAATTTATAATTATGTCTAACAAAAAAATTTTAGTTCCAGATATGGGTGACTTCAAGGATGTAGAGATTATTGAAGTTTTAGTCAAAGAAGGTCAGCAAATTACAAAAAATGAGTCTCTCATTACATTAGAAAGTGATAAATCAAGTGTTGAAGTGCCATCAACTCACGAGGGGATTGTTGAAAAAATAAATGTTAAAGTAGGTGATAAAGTTAACAAGGGAGACTTAATTCTTGATCTTAAAGCTAAGAGTGCTGCTGATCGAAAAGAAGAGACAAAAAATGAGGAAAAAGTAGATGAGAGAAAAAATGAAATTAAAAAAACTACACCTCTTAAATCTAAAGAAAATATTCCTGAAGTAAAATCATCTCAATCGGGATCTAAGTCGGCTAGTCCTAAAGTAAGAAAATTTGCAAGAGAGTTGGGAGCTAACGTTATTGAAGTAACAGGAACACAAAGAGGCGGAAGAGTCTCAGAGGAAGATGTTAAAAGGTTTATTAGATCAAAAGCAAATGTTGATAGTGTCAATTCAGAAAAGAAAGTACATAAGGAGGAATATTCTCATGAGGAGTTTGGAGAGGTTGAAGTTAAAGATATACCAAGAGTAAAAAGATTATCAGGACCTCAATTAGTTAGATCATGGAGCGAAATACCTCATGTAACTCAGCACGATGAATTAGATATTACGGAAATGGAGGAATTTAGAAAATCTCTACGTGATGTATTCACTGGTGCAAAAGTTGCAGTTACTCCATTAGCTTTTATAACCAGAGCCGTGATTAATGGTTTACAAACTTATCCAAATTTTAATTGCTCTATAGACTCAATAAATAATAAAATTACTTATAAAAAATATTTTCATATTGGATATGCGGTAGATACACCCCATGGACTCATGGTGCCAAAACTTAGAGATGTAGATAAAATGGGAATAAAAAAAATTTCTGATGAATTAAGAAAAGTTAGTAAATTGTGTAGAGACTTAAAAATAGATAAAAAGGATTTTTTTGGTGGTTCGATGACTATATCTAGTCTAGGTGGAATAGGCGGAAATTACTTCACACCAATTATTAATCCTCCAGAAGTTGCGATTTTGGGTGTGGGACGGTCATTTGACAAAATAATAAGAAAAGATGGAAAATTTATTTTAAGAAAAATGCTTCCAATTTCTTTATCGTATGACCACAGAATAATCGATGGTGCTGAGGCTGCAAGATTTTGTGTTAACCTAAGTCAAAGTCTTGGTAAAGATTTTGCCTTCAAGCTTGCTGTTTAAGATATTTTAAATAAATAAAATTATGAGTAAAAAATTATTTTCAATTCTTTGCGCCATTAGTTGTTCTTTAATTTGGGGTTCTGCCTTTGTCGCACAGGATTTAGGAATGGATTATAATGGACCTTTTACATTCACTTTTGGAAGGCTATTTTTAGGTTTCTTAACATTATTACCTTTTTTTTTAATTTTCGAATATAAAAAAACCAAGAATATTGTTTTTAATTATAAAAATTCTTTTTATTTATTAATTATTGGTTTTCTTCTTTCTACAGGAAATGTGTTACAACAATTTGCATTGTTATATACTGATGTTGCTAACACAGCAGTGTTTACAATTTTTTATGTAGTATTAGTCCCTTTTGTTTCTTACAAATTTTTTTCTAAAGATATTCATCGCTCGGTTTGGCTCTCGGTAGTAATTTGTATGCTGGGTGGTATTTTATTAACTGAATTTAATAATATTGAAGTTAGATTTGGAGACAGTATTGCAGTATTTAATGCATTATTTTGGGCATTCCACATTGTTTTTATTTCAAAATTTTTAAAAGAATTTGACTATCCAATTACAATGGCTTGTATTCAATGTCTTTATGGCTCTATGTTTGCATTAATTCCAGCAATCTTGAGTGAAAATATTAGTTTAACAAATATGATTTTAGATGGAAAAGAAATGGTTTACGCAGGCGTTTTATCCAGTGGGGTTGCTTTTTTGTTACAAATCTATGGTCAACAAAATTTATCGCCTGCTCCGGTCGCAATTATCTTCTCTTTAGAAGGTGTTTTTGCTTCAATTTTTGGATGGATTATTTTAAATCAATATCTCAATGAGATAAAGATACTTGGTATTACTTTAATTTTAATTGCAGTAATTTTTTCACAATTAGCACCAATCTATGATAAAAAAAAATATGGACGAGTCTAAAAAAGGTTTTATGAAACATCTTGGAGGACTAAATTTTAAGAAAATTGAAGAAAATAATTTTGAATTTTCGGTAGAAATTAAAGAAATGCATTTAAATACTGGTGGTATTGCTCATGGTGGTTTTTTAGCAACAATAGCAGACGCTGGCATGGGCACTGCTGCTCACATGATTGCTGATGGTAAAAGATGTGTAACTATAAATCTAGACACTAAATTTATATCTGCAGGAAAATTAGGAGATCTATTAATTGGTAAGGTAAAAATTTTAAAAAAAACAAATTCACTAGTATTTATCTCATGTGAGATAAATGGGCCAGAAAGTATAGTTGCACATGCTAATGGAACCTGGAAAATTTTAAAATAAAATTAATCAGCTACTTTTTCTGTCTTATCTTCGTTGTGCCACAATCTTTACACTTTACTGTTTCGGTAGATCCAGCTGCACCAAATCCAAATTTAGTGTCGATTATATCGTATCTATGCAATCCAATATAGCAGAACCATTTATAAATCTGCCTCAACATACTTTTACTTTAATTTTCTTCTAAAGTTATTATATCCAAAAATTAAAATTAATAAAAATGAAAAGGGGTAAATTATTGCTTTATTTGGTCGATTTAAGTTTTCAATTTTGAATTCACTGATAACATCCTCTGTTTCCATCCCTGCTTTTTTAGCCAATCCGTTCCATTTTAAGGTATCAATAGTCAATCTCCCTTCTTTATTAACTAAATTAATTCCATATTGTTCTAAATTATACCGTTGATCAAAACTATCTTTTTCAATAACAAATAACTTATATCTGTCCCCATACTCCGTTCTTCTTACCACTTTTATGTGTACTGCCCTGTCAGGATTAAATTGAATCATATTAATTTTTTCTACCTGAAGTGGTTGATCCTCAAATTTTGGATAAAACTTATCTAAAATATATCCGGGTCTAAATAGTGACATAGAAATTAAAAGAAAAGCTATAATCTCATACCATTTTAAACGATTAACAAACCAACCTTGCGTAGCTGAAGTAAAAATTAAAATAGCTACTAAAGATGTGAAAACAACGGTTAAACCATGCCAAAAATTTTCTATACCAATCAACAATAGTTCTGGATTAAATATAAATACTATAGGTAAAATTCCAGTTCTCAAACTATACCAAAAGGCCTGAACTCCTGTTTTAATTGGATCTGCCTTCGATATAGCTGCTGCAGCATAGGAGGCAAGACCAACTGGTGGTGTAACATCCGCCATTAAACCATAATAGAAAACATATAAGTGAATAGCGATTAAAGGGAAAATGTATCCTGAGGCGCTTCCTACCTCCACAACAACTTGAGCCATTAAAGCTGCAACAACTAAATAGTTGGCAGTGGTTGGTAATCCCATTCCTAAAATGATGCACAGAACAGCGGTTAATAAAAGAAGTGTAATCACATTTCCTCCTGAAATTGCCTCTACAATAACAATAAGATTATTACTTAAACCAGTTGAAGCTACTGCACCTACAATTATACCTGCGGTAGCAATAGCTATTGCAACACTGATCATGTTTAAAGCACCTTTTTCTAATCCCGTGATGACCTTATTATATCCTTCTTTGAAACCGCTTAAAAAACTTTCTTTAAGCTTAATTGCAATAAAAACCTCTTTAAAAATAATGATCAAAAATAGGGATAAAATTGAATAAAATACTGCTGATGCTGCTGTCCAACGCTCAACTAATAATAAATACACAAGAATGAATATTGGTATTAAAAAATGTAAACCGCTTAAAAAAGTTTTACCTAATGGCGGTATTTGATTTTCGGGCAATCCTTTAATATTTAATTTTACTGACTCTAAGTGTGAAATATAAAATAAGGCTATATAAGAAATTATTGCTGGTAAAAACGCGTGAGTGATAACTGTAAAGTACGATATCCCAAGTAATTCCGCCATCACAAAAGCGGCGGCACCCATAATTGGTGGCATGATCTGTCCATTAACTGATGCAGCTACCTCAATAGCTCCTGCTTTTGTAGGAGTAAGACCAGTTCTTTTCATTATTGGAATTGTAAAAGTTCCAGTTGTTACTGTGTTTGCTACTGAAGAACCTGAAATCAAACCAGTCAAACCTGAAGCCAAAATAGCAGCCTTAGCTGGCCCTCCTCTCATTTTACCTACTAATGCGAAAGCCAAATTTAGAAAATATTTTCCACCGCCTGCAGCATCTAAAGTTGCTCCGAATAAAACAAAAAGAAAAATAAAACTTACAGATACACTTATAGGTATCCCGAAAATTGCCTCTCCACCAAACCAATGATAACCAACCAATCTCGTTATTGATAAACCTTGATGAGAGATCAAGTCTGGCATTTTTTGTCCAAATATTGAAAATAGTAAAAATATTAAAGCTATAGCTACTAATGGTATACCAATAGCTCTTCTAGTAGCCTCTAAAAGCAGTAAAATTCCAATACTTCCAAGAATTAACTCATAAGAAATTTTTAAACCAAATAAATCAACTGAGGCAAGTATTCCCTGTCTATAAACTAAACCCTCATACTCTATGACTAGATAAAATGTAGCTAAAATAGAAATTAAAGATAAAGAAAAATCAATTATATTTATTGGTGAATTTCTTTTTGACTTATAGGCGGGATAAGCTAAAAAACAAAGACACAATCCGAACGCTAAATGAATTGCTCTTGCTGGAACATCTATAAATTTCCCAAAATCTAATAAAAATGGAAGAGGTGAAGCATACCATAGTTGAAATAACGACCATGTTATTGCTAAAAAACCAACTAGTTTAAGATTCCAATTACTAAGATTTCTTCTTGAACCACCCTCCTCATCGTGCTTCTTAAAAAAACTTTCATTAACTTGTGACATTTTAATAGCATAAAAAAAAAGGCCCAGTTATGCAACTGGGCCTTAAATCTTAATAGACTTACATTAAGCCTTTTTCTTTATAGTATTTAACTGCACCAGGATGTAAAGGGGCAGATAAACCGTCTACTATCATTTTTTTAGGATCAAGATTTGCAAATGCTGGGTGTTGTTTTTTAAAATCGTCAAGATTTTCAAAAACAGCTTTTACAACTGCATAAACTAGATCATCTGATACGTCTGCACTTGTTACAAAAGAAGCCATTACACCAAATGTTGTTACATCTTTTTTTGATGTTTTATATGTTCCTTTTGGAATAGTAGCAAAAGCGTAAAATGGATTATCAGCAACTAATTTTTTAACAGCATCAGTATTTAAATTTATGATACTTGCTCCACATCCATCTGTAGATTGTGCTACACCTGCATTTGGTACACCAACAGTGTATCCAAAGGCATCAATTTTTTTATCACAAAGTGCGCCAGATTGTTCTGATGAAGTAAGTTCTGAAGTTGAGCCAAAATATCCGGTATCAACTCCATGAGCTTCCATTAAAACTTCAAAAGTACCTCTTTGTCCTGAACCTGGGTTACCTATATTAACTTTTTTCCCTTTTAAAGATTTCCAATCTTTAATTTTAGATCCTTTTCTAGCAATAATCTGAAATGGTTCTGGGTGGGCAGAAAAAACTGCTCTAAGTTTGTCGTAAGGTTTCACTTTATCGGGTCTCGTACCATTATAAGCATGATATTGCCAATCTGATTGTGCAACACCAAATTGAAGTTCACCTTGCATGATCTGACCAATGTTATAAGTAGATCCCCCTGTTGAAGGAGCTGAACATCTATAAGCTTTTTCAGTTCCTTTTTTTCTTCCATGCTCTGCTGATTGTAATTTTGCTACCATTTTACATACTGCATTTCCTACTTGGAAATAAACTCCAGTAGGTCCGCCTGTTCCTATTGAAAAGAATTCAGCCGATTTTGCTATTGATGTAATTGGACTTGAAACAGCAATCATTACTAATGCTGCAGAGATAGTAGATATTATTTTTTTCATATATCTCCCTTGTTAGTTTATTTAATAATTAAACTATTGAAAACGACGTAGGTCAAAGGGAATCTTTATAAATTTTTCGCCCAATTTGACAGTTTTTTAACACCCTCTACTACATTTGGTGCATGTTTTTTTAAAACTTCTATGTTTAAACTGTCGCCTTTAGATACTTTATTTAGTATCTCAGTGCCATCAAAATCTGTGTAGCTTAATCTCACAATCATCCTACTTGGTTTAAAACCGAAGTCAGAACCTGGTAATAAAGCCACACCAGTATCAGATAATATTTTATCACACATTTGAGATGAGTTTTTAAACTTGCTATTTAAAAACTCTGGCATTAAATAAAATCCGCCTTCTGGAGGATTTATTAAAACTTTATTAGATTTTAGACTTCGGTAAACATAGTTTCCAACATAATTTAAAATTTTTATTACATTATTTTTGTAATCACTCAAATCATCTGTATAAGCTTTTACTGCAGCATATTGAACAGGACTATTAACTGTAGAATATGACTCACTTGCAATAGTTTTTAATTTATCCATAAAATATGACAATTTTTTTGGCACTGCAAAAAAACCAAGTCTCCAACCACCTGCTCCACACCATTTACTAAGCCCTCCGCTTATAAACGTTCCCTCAGGATAATAACTTGATATGGAAGTATATTTCTTATTAAAAGTAAGATCTGTATAAATTTCATCTGATAATATTAATATTTTATTTTTTTTTGCTGCTTTAGCTATCTCTGATAAATTTTTACAAATGGTTCCAGATGGATTATTTGGAGAATTTATAATCAGTATTAATTTTTTTTTTTTAAGTTTTTTAACTGCTTTATCTAAGTCATCAACTTTTGGAAACCAATTATTTTCTTTAGTAGTTTTAATCCAATGAACTTTGTTTCGAGCAATAAAAGCTTGAGGCTCGTATGATACCCAACTTGGAACTGGTAATAAAATTTCACCATTAAAAACAACATGCATCAAAAGCATAGCCTCCTTTGATCCAGGAGTAATTATAATATTTTCCTCAGAGTAATTTACTCCAGTTTTTTTAATTAAATGTTTAGATATTGCGACCCTCAAGTCTCTTAATCCCTGAATAGGAAGGTAATCTTTTCTATAAGCATTCTTTTTAAGAACATTTACCACTTCTTCAGGAATTGGGAAAGGTGATTGACCAAAGCCAAATCTATAAATTTTTTTTCCTTTTTTAGATAATTCTTTAGATTTTTCGTTTATTGCTAAAGTTGCTGAGGGTTTAATTCTATTGATGTTTTTTTTTATAATTTTACTCATCAAAATAATTTATTTAGTTAAGAATCTATACGGGGACTAGGGGTTTTAAGTCAAATACAATCTTAAAAATTAGAACATTTGACAAATTGATTCGGTCATGTTTTAATCATCTTTTGTTCTCAACAATTATCTACATGTAGTATAAAAAAAAAATTCTTACACAATTATGGAAAATACCTCAAAAAAAATAATTTCTCTTTTAGGGCCAACCAATACTGGGAAAACTTTCGTAGCTATTGAAAAAATGCTTCAGTACGAAAGTGGGATCTTCGGTTTACCCCTGCGGCTTCTGGCGAGAGAAGTTTACGATAAATGCGTTTCAAAAGTTGGAAAAGAAAAAGTTGCACTTATAACTGGAGAAGAAAAGTTGATACCTAGTAATGCTGATTTTTTTATTTGTACTGTCGAGTCAATGCCCAAGGATAAGAAAGTTGATTTTGTTGCTGTAGATGAAATACAAATGTGTTGTGATAAAGAGCGGGGTCATATTTTTACAGACCGACTTCTTCATTTTAGAGGAGAAAAATTAACAATGTTTTTAGGTTCACAAATAATGAAAAATATAATTCTGGATCTGATTCCAGGTGTCGAATTTGAGAACAAAGAAAGATTTTCCAAGCTAAGTTATGGAGGATATAAAAAAATTTCCAGACTAGACAGAAAAGTTGCAATTATTGCATTTTCAATTGAGGAGGTCTATGCATTAGCTGAATTAATTAGAAGACAAAAAGGAGGTGCAGCAGTTGTTATGGGCTCATTAAGTCCAAAGACTAGAAATTCACAAGTAGAATTATATCAATCAGGTGATGTTGATTATTTAGTGGCTACTGACGCAATTGGAATGGGTTTAAATATGGATATAAATGAAATTTACTTTTCTAATCTAAAAAAATTTGATGGAAAAAAAACAAGACGTCTTAATATTGTTGAAATATCACAAATAGCTGGTAGAGCAGGTAGGTTTAAAAATGATGGTATTTTTGGAACTACGGGAGACTGCGATAGCTTAAATTCTGATGAGGTAGAGAGTATAGAAAAACACTCACTACCAGAAGCTAAAATGTTATATTGGAGAAACAATCAATTAGATTTTAAAAATCAAGATAGACTAGTTGCTTCTTTAGAATTAAAACCAAAACACAAGTCATTGCTTAGAACTCAAGACTCATTAGATGAGAACGTTTTAAGATATTTTTTAAAAAAGAGTGAAAACAATATCATTTACTCTAAAAATCTTGAGTTGCTTTGGGAGTGTTGTCAAATACCAGATTTTGAAAAAAAGGCTTATGGCCAACATATTAATATTGTTGATAAAGTTTTTAAATTTCTGTGCACAAGAAAAAATCGGATACCAAATGAATACATGAGAGAACAACTTAAAGGTTTAGAAAAAGACCATGGTAATATAGATGTTTTATCACATAGAATTTCAAATGTAAGAACTTGGTCGTACGTTGCAAACAAAAAAAACTGGGTGGAAAATTCTGATTACTGGGTTCAAACTACAAAAAATATTGAAGACAAGCTTTCAGATAAACTTCACGATGAACTTACTAGAAGTTTTATTGATAAAAAAATAAGTATTCTGTCTAGAGGATTGAAGCAAGATTTAATACTAAAAACAAAAATCGATGAGGAAAATAAAATATTAATAGATGAACAGTTTATAGGTGAATTAAAAGGTTTAAAATTTATCATTGCTACTACCTCAAATACATTAGATACAGACATCAAATCAATTAGGAAGGCAGCTAGGAAAGGCATACAAGAGGAACTTGAGAAAAGGGTAGAAAAAATTATTAACGGAAGTGGTGATTCAATTATTTTTGACGAAAATTATAAAATATGTTGGAAGAAATCTCCAATTGCAAAGCTTAAAAAAGGAGGCAATTATTTAAGTCCTGAAATTGAAATAATTGCTGATGATTCTCTTTCTTCCGAATTGAAAATAAAGTTAGAAGATTATATTAAGAAATGGTTAGAAAATTTTCTAAATGACACTTTAGGAGATCTAATAAATTTGATAAATTTGAAAGTAGAAAATCAGTATTTAAGAGCGCTTTCATTTCAATTATTCGAGAAAAATGGAGTAATAAAAAGAAATGAGATAAATCAAATTGTAAAACTAATTCCCGAAAATGAGAGAAAAAAATTATGGGGTATGGGAATTAAAATTGGAAGGTATCATGTATTTCTTCCAAAAATGTTAAAACCTAAAGCTGTGACATTCAGAGTAGCCTTATGGAAATTGTTTTTTAATAATAAAATTAATAATGAAATACCTAAATCCGGTCTAAACTTTCTTTATAGCAAATCTTTGGACAGGGATTTTCTTTTATTATGTGGTTTTGAAAAATTTAGAGATTATTATGTAAGAATAGACATTTTAGAAAAACTATTCATAAAAATTATTGAGAATACAAAAAATAAAAAATTTAAAATTAATAGTGACATGATCAATTTATTAGGTTGTAATAAAGAGAGTTTTTATAGTCTTTTAACTTTAATGAATTACAAAAAAGATAAAGATAAGGAAGATACATATTTTTTTATCGGTGATAGAAGAACAAATTTTAAGAAAAATGATAGACTAAAATCAGAGAATCCATTTAGTAAACTTATAAACCTCAAATTAAACCGAATATGATAGAATTAGAAAAAAATAAATTAGTCGGTATAACAGCACTTCTTGTTAATGCTGCTAAAATAGATGAACATTATACAGATAGTGAAAAAAAAATAATACTTAAGTTTATTAAGAACAATAATACTAAATTAGATGCGAGTGAGATAATTAAAGAGGCAGAAATCCTTGAAAAAGAGTCTAATCAATTACTAAGTTTTACTAAATTAATTAAGAATGAGACAAATGAATTTAAAGAAAACATAATTGAACAATTGTGGAAAATAATTATTTCAGATAAAAGTATTGATCAATTTGAGTCAAATTTTATGAGAAGAATATGTGGTTTAATTTATTTCGATGATAAATTAAGCGGTGAAATTAAACTGAGATTAAAAAAAGGACTATGACATATATTGTTAAAGATGAGTGTATAAAATGTAAATTGACCGACTGTGTAGAGGTTTGTCCGGTGGATTGCTTTTATGAAGGAGAAAATATGTTAGTAATTAATCCAGATGAATGTATTGACTGTGGAGTGTGTGAGCCTGAATGTCCAATAGATGCAATCAAAGCTGATAGTGATGAGACTGTAGAAGATAAAGAAAAATGGTTGTTGATAAATAAAAAGTTTTCTGCAATATGGCCCAATATTACCAAAAAGAAAGAGCCTATGATAGAAAGTGATAAATATAAAAATATGAAAAATAAACACGAGAAACATTTTTCAGAAAAACCTGGTAAATAAAATGGCGAAAAAAAAGAAAAAAACCAAAAAGGTGAAAAAAATAAAAAAGATTATTAAAAAAAAATTAAGCAAAAATGTAACTTTAAAGCAAAATGATTCACAAAAAGTATTAAAACTTGGGCAAGATGAAAAACCTGAGATTAAGAAGATCAAAAAACAACCAACTGAAAAAAGAGCGTATAATTTAAAAGATTTTGTAGTTTATCCGAAACATGGTGTAGGAAAAATTACAGGCATCGAAAAAGCAACAATTGGCCAAATAGAGATTCAATTTTATAAAATTTTTATTGAGAGAGAAAAGCTTACTTTGACAGTGCCAATCAATCAGCAGTCTAATTTGAGACCAATATCATCTATAAATCAGATAAACAAATGTGTCTCTATTTTAAAAACTAAGCCAAAAATTCGAAGAACAATGTGGAGTAGACGTGCACAGGAATATGATCAAAAAATTAATTCAGGAAAAATCTATGATTTAGCTGAGGTAGTCAAAGACCTTAATAAAAACACAGATATCATGGCTGATCAATCTTATTCTGAAAGACAACTTTTTGAAAAAGCCTATGACAGACTTAAATCAGAATTTGAAGCAGTTTTAAAGATTAGTTCCGAAGACGTACAGAAAAAAATGGATAAGGCTTTAGGAAGAGTTCAGATTTCTGAAGCACAATAAAAAACGCCCTTTTTATAGATTTTAAAAAGGGCGTTTTTAAAAAAGAAGTTATCTTCTTCTTCTTCTTCTTCTTTTAGCTTTTTTCTTCTTTTTAGCTTTTTTTCTTCGTTTAGCCATCTTTTCTCCCTGTTAGCAAACAAATCTTTATGATTCGTTTTATTAATTAATCTTTAAGTTTTTTTTCTTTGATGTCAAACACAAATTGTTGAGTAATTTTTTTTTAAATTTATTAATTTTTTATTTTTTTTATTAAAATTAAATATATATAAAAAGTTAAGTAATATCAGTGTTTTTTTAAGATAATTTAAATTACTTTTTTTATTAAATTAATAAAGTTTTTCTATTTCTTGTTTATAATTTTTTAAAATTTCTTTTCTTTTTAACTTTAATGTTGGTGTTAACATTCTATTTTCAATTGTAAATTCATTTGTTATTAAT
>MDSZ01042638.1_pt1 | contig 12540 bp, 13 predicted proteins | sample 811201 | NCBI WGS metagenome assembly MDSZ01 (sample SAMN05326647, study PRJNA326480) | marine metagenome | isolation source: seawater | place: Indian Ocean: North | collected 2010
TCAAATTCAGCATAACTTATAACTTTACTGTTTCCAAGGTCAGTGCCTGTCTGTAGATGGTTAAGGTATTCCGGAGGGTTATCGTGTACTACAGTATAATTCACATAAGGTCTCATCTTCAACATGTCCCGGAACTGTTTCAACCAGCCTTCAAATATTTGATCGCCGTGCCTTTCACCATAACATTCGGTGTCTTGATAGATGTTGTTGAGTTCTCCTTCACCGTACTCCCTGAAATCGAAACCAATTAGGTAAATGTTTTTATGTCCATGCACACCGGCTGTCCAGAATGCCGCATTGCCTGATATCCAGTGCGGGTTGTTTGGTATGAGGTGCAACATACCTTTGCTCTGCTTCCTATTGACTTCCAGTGATGGTGCGTAGTGGATTGTTTTTGTACCCACTTGGTCTGCCACCATCTGAAATGTCATCTTTGTGTCCACGGAAAATATGAAATCAGGCATGAAGTCTCTGTACAAAGCATTACATCCGTATGTCTGTCCTGACGCTTTCAATCTGTTTAGATCAAATCCTTTTCGAGACGGACCGTTCCCAATGCAGTACGCATTACCTCTAGGCACGGCTTTTACCTTGTCTTCATAAAATTTTATGTCTTGTATACGCTTTCCTTTGCGTATAATAGTGTTTACAATTACATCCTCACCTGTGTAAGGTGTAAACTCTATAGGCTTTATCTCCCTACTTTGTCTTAGGTTTATTGTTTTCATTTCAAGTATTTCTCCTTCAACCTTGCTTTAATCCTTTCCCATGGCAGTCCTTGTTCTATCTCATCCTCAAACCATTCTGTGTAGGCCAGTTTGTTACTCCATGTCGATCTATTAGGCATGTCAGGTGTGTTTATGTCTGCTAGGTTACTATTACCAACATCGTAACATAGACTTGACTCAGACACGAAAACAGGTATACCTTTCATCACCGCCTCCATGGCAGGGTTGCTGGAATGATTTACTACTGCCCAGGCTCTTTCTAAAGTACCCTTGAAGTCTGTGTCGTCGTACGTTCTAAAATCTCTTTTAGGTAATCTCACTTCTACATTTTTAAATTTCGTTTCGTCAAAACTAATCATGTTACGAGGATGGGGGCGGACCAGTATTGGTCTTGTTGTGTATTTCCTTATCTCAGTAATCTGTTGTTCAATCCACTTGGACATTCTTGGGAGTCCCCGCCACTGTTCTGATGTGTCATGTTGTCCGCATATAACTATAAGGTCCCCCGTTGGGTTCCATGGACGCAATTCATGTTTGAACAAAGGCCAGCGTTGGTCATCGAATTCCTGGTTGGCGAAGTCTGCATCTCTATTGATCCCATTTATACCTATCTTGAAACTGAGGTTCCTACGCAGTCCGCCAACTTCTATGACGATGACTGGTTTTCCTTGGCTCCTATATCTTTCCCATATTGCTTTATAACTCTGCATTCTGCCACGCCATAGGACACTCCATATTACCGCAACGTCGGCGTTGGTCTCTTTGTTAATATGCACTTCCTCACCGGTTGCCTGCATAGACTTGATAAATTTCGCAAAGATGTTCTTGCTGTTCAACGGCCCGTGCATAGGCCATGCTTCTATCTTCATTAATTCCCTTGTTTACCTTTCGCCACCTTGCTGATTATGTCTTCTGCCTGTTTGGCATCAAACTGCACACCACCAAACGGGTCGTAGTGCTCCACGTTCTTCCAGTAGTCTTCTTTTCTGTCTCCACGCAAATCACTCTTACTACTTTTCCCCTTTACTTTCCTTTTGCCTTTCATGTGATCAATGTATGCCCCCAGCACACTATTGATGAACACATGATGACCTTTGGCTCCTGCACCTTTGCCTATGTCCACCCCGTCGTTGGGTGCAATACGTTTGACACACTGCCAGAACAGGTAACTGTCGTGCCATTCTAGTTCTTTGAATATAGTGTCTCTAATGTACAGTGATGTCCAGTACTGCATGAATTCTTCAATCTTTGGATGCTTCTTATTGTAACAAACCCAGCCGCACTCAGGATACTTGTCGCCTCGTCCTAGAAAATTGACTAGTTTATTTTTTGGTAGTAATTCTGTAACAAAATCTTTACTGATTTTTCTGAAAGTGTATGTATCTGCATCTAACCAGAGCACATAATCTGCATCGATTGTCTTCAACCCATGATCCACTGCAAAAGTTTTATGTGCAAATCTTACAGCGTCCCAAAGGTAAGAACCTTTTCCTCTGTCATTTTTTCCTGCGTTTGGATCTCTCCTGACCCCACCTGGTATTTCTCTTGTTTCTCCATTGGCGACAGGATCGTCTTTGTGTCGCGATTTGAACGCTATCAATTCCGGGTTTGCTTCCTCGATGTTTACGAATTGCACCTTGTCGTGTTCAAAGTCAGGCTTGGTTCCTTCGTAGTAGGCATATAACTTTACATCATCAGGCCAGTAGTCAACATGGCTTTGTATCATCCTCTTGGCATAGGTTGTCCATCTGTTTGGAGGAAAAGTTGTGACTACGGCTAGTGTGGGCATGACATTATTTAATTTTATATGTTTCCTTCCAATTTTTTACTTGCCATTCCGGTAGCAATCGCTTTCCTATTTTCTGTGATCTCCCCACCAGTTTCAGTCTGTCTTTACCAATTGCCTTATCATAGACCTCATTTAATTTTTCATCGACTTCGTCTATCAACCAATACCCTATTGGCACTGTCCATCCTGTCTTTTGTTTGTACAACAGGTATTCAGGTAACTCTTTGCCGTAAGACTTTTTGATAAGATATTTCATGTCGTTGCCCTGGAACTTGTATTCTGATTTTATGTTTAGGCAATATTGCATGAATTGTTTAGAGGCCAAAGGGAAGCGTCCTTCCATACTGTAGGACATGCCATACGAATCGTTCCGAATAAGGAATTGTTCTGGAACCTGCGCCACACAATCTAGGGCCATGTAAGACGCCGTGGGATCTTCTGGATTCCATAATTCTTCTCCATAACATTCTTCTAATGCATCAAGTAGTATTTCATCATCTACAGGATCATTTGTTATTGGATAACTTCCTTTCTTTATTCTCTGCATCCACAGCCGCAAAAGATCTTTCCATGTCTTTGGTTTTTCTGTGCTGTGGTATAAATTTAAATATTTTGGATATCCACCAAACAGTTCGTCACCCATATCGCCCGCCATGGTGACCACTATATCGTTATCTGCTAAAACCTTATTAGTGTAACAATAGATAGGATTGCTTGGATTATAGTTTGGTTGCTCCATGTAATATATACTGTCATTCCATGCTGAAAGGTATTCGGCAGGTGAAACCAACACATCGTGATGATTGAATTTTTGTTCTTTAGCAAACTTACTAGCAATTTTAGAATCACTATTGTAATCTTCATCTGCACCGACTTCAGGTGCGAATCTATTTGTGAAACTATGCACCGTTTCTGTAATTTTGTTCAGTTCGTAGGCAATTATAGATGAGTCCAATCCTCCACTCAAGAACACTCCAATTTTACGTATGCCAATTGCACTACGTCTAACGGTGTCTGCAAACATTCTTTTAAAATCATTTTTTGAATAGTCTTGATCTGCGTTAGGCTTAATGTAAATCCTTTTGGACAATACCAATGACTTCTTTTTGACATCGTATGTCAAGGTTTCTCCAGGAAGAACTTTTTTGATGTTGGTGAATAAAGTGTTTCGCAAAGGATTGGTCCCTGCTCTTGTTAACATACTACACGCTAAATTATCTAATGTTCTTGCGTTTGGCACTATATCTAGCATACCTTTAATCTCCGATGCAAACACTAGTCCCTTGTCAATCTGTGCATAGTACAATGGTTTTATTCCCGCATGATCTCTACTCAAGATAATTTTTTGTGAAGCAACGTCATAATAAGCAAAGCCATGCATTGAATCAATCTCTTCTATGAAATCCATACCATATTCATCCAATCCCCACGCTAATAATTCTGTATCGCATCCTGTGGTATCATTAAAGTTTTTATATTTTTGGAGTAATTCGTTGTAGTTGAAAATTTCTCCATTGTACACAAGGCGGTTGCCTTTTGGTGTTATCCACGGTTGTTGAGATTGGGTTGGATCAGCCATTATGCCAAGTAGGTTATGACCTAGAGTAATTTGATCACATGCCCACACATTAGATCCATCAGGACCTCTATGACTACAAAGTTCTAGATATTTTTTTATGAATGCAGTATCATTATCTGTGATACCATATATTCCACACATTATAATCCCAATTTTGATTTAAATCTTTTGTAGACTGTGCCGTCCCTTATTTCTTTTATGCTCCATTGTTTGTAGCCTAGATCATTGACCCATTGTGTCCTGTCAGGATACTCCGGAGTTTCTATGTTGTTAAGATCCTTGTTACACACGGGCCAACAAATCGCAAGGTCCGAAGTGCAGAAAGTGGGTATCCCACGTATGCAACTATCTGTGCTGGCAGTTGAATTGTGTGTTACTACTGCATGAGCGTTAGCAATGACATCTTGGAAATTGAATCTATAAAACTTTTTCTCGTCTCCCGCAAAATGTTTTTGTGTGTATTGCAGTTCAATGTCCTCTGGTAACTCTTTCCGTCTATCAACAATACTTGCAACATGATTAGGATGAGGACGCACTATGAAAGGTCTGTCAGTTGCCGGCCTCAACTTCTCATAGACTCCGTTGAACCATTCTATTGGATCGAGTTCGTTCATGCTCCAATTGTCTTTAGGTTGCAACACAAATATTATAGGATCACCTTGATTCGATTTACGCCATGGCTCATACTTCACTTTGAATTTTTTAACCATCATGTCCCATCTGTCACTTGGACTATTATCTGACAGAAAGTTTCCATCATTCATAGGTGTGTACAGAGCAACTCTAAAACAATGGTCCGGGGAGGTCGACACGTTACCAAAACTTGAAAGTAATCCACCATCGAAAGTTATCAAAGGAATCTTTTTTGCTCTACAGTTATCGGCAAGTTCTCTACGCCTTCCCTTGGTATGGTGCATTTGCCTGTCACCACCGTAGCCAAACATTGCCGCCATTGGTGCGGTAGGAGTCATTTCACCTTCTACTGTTGGGCCTGACCTGTTTTCATTTACAATAACAGGTTCATCACCTGCGGCCTTTATTCCTTCTGCTAAATGGTAAAGCAGTTCCCAACTGTTTCCACGTTTACGATCCTTGACTGTTCTCCTAAATATTTCAACTTTCATTCAACATTCTCCATGCTGTGCCATCGGCCATTTCTTTTAACGTCCAATTATTATATGCTAAACTGCTGAATAAAGCAATCCTATCTCCATATTTCGGTGTTTCGATCTTTGAGAAATCAGTCTCTGCAATAGGTGAAGCCGCACACATTTGATCACACAATACCGGCACTCCGTTTTCGAGACTCTCCACCAGAGTGTTAGAATTGTATGTAACCATAGCAAAATAGTCATCCCAGTTGATTTTGCCTTGATGGGTTGTTGGCCTATCTATTTTAACAGTCGCACCAACATGATCTTTAGCCACTGTTGGGTTGTATGGTTTTTCACGAACAACGATTTCTCTGTCGGTATTTTGCTTCAAGATTTTTAATGTGTTATCAAGCCATTCTGTAGCGTTAAAAAAGTTTGCAATGGCGTTGGTGGGCGGTAAAACTAAAATTTTATTGCCTTTGTGCCATTTCTTGATTTCATTTTTGAAATATTTTTCATATCTGTCTGTTGGTCTGTTTTGTAAAACATTCTGACAGTGCTTGTTTTTAGTTATACGCAACCAATGTGGACTCACATGTGCGTTTGTAAAATATCCATGATCCATAAAATAAAAATCCTTTTTCTCCTGTTCACACTGTTTATAAACTTCTCCCGAACCTGCCAGTATGCCATACATTGTAAGTGGCTCTGCGGGTAACCCTTGCAAGTCACGAAAATGATAAATTTTTCCTGCACCAGATCCTTGTACAAAGGCATCTACATATCTTTGGGTACGTGGTTTCGTCGTGTGTATTCCTGATAACATTATTTTCGACTTTCTGTAACTTCAAACATTTTACGTTTTGCGACTCTATTGAATTCAGCAATGATGTTTACACTTCTTCTATGCATGGTTGCATTTTGTCTAGCGGAAACACTGTGGACACATCTAGGCGAAACATTACAGAAAGCAATTAATGTGTTTGCCTTATAAGGCACTGTCTTTACTATCCTTCCGGCTTTGTCACCGACAGCACGACCACCATTTTTGTTTACCTCTTGTATGTTTGCATCAGTGTGATGTATTTGAAATTCACCTCCTGTGCTTTCATCATTTGTGTAAGGCATGTAAAGTAAAGCGGCATAGATTTCTCTAGGATTGTCTATGTGCGCCGTTCTCGAACTGAAGTCTATTGGTTTGTGCATAACAGTTTGGCAGTCAGTTCCTATTTTATCATCTCCTTTGTCCCATCCTCTAGGACTTAATGTATTTTCTATATCCTCTACGTGTGGGATCAACTCACCAAACACTTCTTTCATCTCCTTATAAAAATCTACAGATGTATGATATTCAGTAAATTCTTTCCATGCCTTGGAAACCCTTGCAGGTTTTAGCATCTCGTCCGCCTTCAGCCTGTAACAGATACCATTATCAAAAGGAGTTGTAGATAAAAGTTCTTCCTTTGGCCATTCTTTTTCCAGTGTATCATACACATCTTGCGGCAAGGCATCTTCTATAATGAAGTGTGGATATGGATCCACTATAAGGGTTGGTTTTTTGTTTAAGACCGATATCATTCTAAATGCTCCATTATTTCTGGAATGTTTATTTTGAAATTTATCATGTCACTAAATCTCTTTACACCTTCTAGTTTATTTCCTTTCTGACGGGGTATCTGGACTACATCTGCTGTGTAGACCTTGTGTTCTAAGTCGAGATTATGGGATAGAAGAGGATATACTTTTTTGTGCAACATGTTTCTATCTTGTATTTCGATTACTTTGGTTCCTGGCCGGCACCATAGTAGATTTGTAAGTCCAGCACCATGAGCCGCAAGTATATGTGATGCTTCTGCAAACGTTTTCATTTGATCTTTAATACTTAAATTTTCTAGTGTGACTGTGTCCCATCCTTTAAGTTTTAGAAGCAGTTCGTCGGAGTTTAGCATCCGTCTGGTTTTCGCACCTGGCCGTAGTACTACAATTTTACGGTGAGGTGTCACACCTTTCAAATTCTTCAAACCTTTGAAATGCCTCAACCATGGTGCAAGTGGTGGAACAATAACGCCGTCCTTGGAATTACTCATGCTAGGCACAATTAAATGTTTGAATTGCCATGTTTCTCCTAAAGGCATGACAACTATCTTCACATCTGGGAACAATGCTTTACATACTTTTTCAAAGTACGGACTATGATTTGGTAGTATGTAACAAAATCTTGCAAAGTTTGTAGACCATCTTTTCTCCATCAATCTAAATTTTGATATAACATCTATCCATATATGCCATGGATTGTGTTTGGTGTCATCGTCAACCGGTAGCCAAACGTATGTGTGTGTTTCATTGAAACTATTGGTGACAGGAGGTAAGTCTAAATCAACGCTGTCTCCCCACTCCGTCCATAGTTTGTGGCTTTTGTTTGGCTTATGTCTACGTTTGTGTGTCAACTTCCATACGTATTCTGTTATTAGTTTGTTCTCCCTAGTCAGTAATAGAGGACAGGTATGCACTTTACATTCATGGAACTCCGCTACGAATGTTGGTAAACTTGTAAAGTGTGGATCAATAGACTCGTGATAAGGCACGGTGTAATTGTATTCTGGATCCACCACCTCCCATCGATCGAGAAAATACTTCAGTGAGTTTATGTTTTTGACTGGCATTTAATTAATAATTATGTTATAATACACTACTATGATATTATTTTCAAATGGTTGCAGTTTTCTTACATCACGGCCAAAGGACAATGTTGACACCTTTACTTCAAAGATAATCGCCGACGATTACAATATGCAGTTGGTAAATCTTGCCATGGGAGGCAGGGGAAATACTAGGATTAGTTTTACAACAAAGGTCTGGTGCGAACAAAATAAACTCGAGAATATATTTGCAGTCATTGGGTGGTCAAGTGCTGTCAGAAATGATTACGTCACCGATGATGGATGGAAGAAAGGACGAATACCAGGCACAGACCTTACTTGGCGTACTTGGAAAACATTAGATAACGTAAGTTTTATAAAAAGCAATAAAGGCTGGGATATTGAAAACACTCTTGCAATGAATTTTTTGGACAACGTTTTTGATTTACAAAACTATTTTGAACGCAAGAGAATACCATACGTGATGTACAATTCACTGCCAAACGATTTTGGCAATGGCACAGTAGATTTTGAAGTTATCAGGAACGCAATAAACATGGATAGATTTTTCAGTCCCAAAGTAAGTCAATTGGAATTCGTGTTAGATAAGAATTTGATTGTAAGCCAAAACGATCCTCATCCATCTGGTGAAGGACATCAACTGTGGGCAAAACAACTTAAGGAATTTATAGATGCTAACAATCTACGCACCATTTAGCAATAAGAACAGCAAGGCATGGGAAGTGTTTAACGGTGTAGAGAAGTCGTGGCCAGATCAGATAACCAAACTAGACAACGCTGTAGAAACAGATCCAGTCAGTAACAGCATGTTCTGGGGATTTGTTGGCAACAACAGAGAGATGGTGCAGAAACTAGATGCACGTAACCACACCTATTGGTTCACAGACACACCATACTTTGGTAGATTCGACAACAATAATCTGAAGCCAGACAATCACTATTGGCGTATTTGTAAAAATAGAATACACGTTCCTTATTTGAGAGATTGCAAAGCGGACAGGTTTGAAAAATTTGGTATGAAGATAAAAGCACCAAACTTTGCTGGTAAACATGTTTTGGTTTGTCCCAGTTCAGCAGGCATACACGGTTACTTGAACAGACCCAATTGGACTCAAGAGACAATTGAACAGATTAGGAGATACACAGACAGACCAATAAGACTTCGACACAAGCCTAGGGGCAGGGGTACATCCGGACCAAGCGAGGCCAAGGTACCCCTATCCGAGGATCTCAAGGAGGCCTGGTGTGTGGTCACAAGTTGTTCGATTGCGGCCGTCGAGGCCATGTGTGAGGGCATACCTGTGTTCTGTGACAATAAGAGTTTTGCTGTAGATGTTGGCAACGTTGAACTGTCAGACATTGAAAATCCCTATTACGGAGGACCTGAACCATGGCTTTACAGTCTGGCCTATCAACAGTTCACACCAGAAGAATTTGAGAACGGTACTGCAATTGAAATAATGATGGACAAGGGAATATTATGAAAATAGAGAAAGTTAACGGCTTTTGGGTTCCTAGCGATGACATACATCTTGAGGATTGGAAATCAGGTAAACCTTTCACACAAAACAAGTGTCTTCTTAAATTTTTACGTTACTGTGAAGATCAAAATAAAAAATTTAGAACGGTCTTAGATATAGGTGCATGGTGTGGAACTTGGTCAAAAGCAATAGAGCCATTTGCACAACGAGTAGTTGCTTTCGAACCCGATGCTATACATTTCGATTGCCTGCAGAAAAACTGCACAATCAACTGTAGTCCAAGACAAGAAGCAGTTGGGTCAGAAGAAAAATGGATCTCTTTGACAGACGATACTTTTACTCAGGCAAAAAGAATTGATGCAATTGGTAAAACGAGAATGACAACCATTGACAGTTTGAATTTTGAGAATGTGGATCTTATAAAGATTGACGTAGAGGGATATGAGATGGAGGTCATAAAGGGTGCGGAAAAAACTTTAGCAAGAACAAAATTCCTTATGATCGAACTAAACAACAATACAAAAAAATATGGTAGCAGTAATGTTGATGTTGAGAAGAAATTAAAGGATTTAGGGTTCAAAGTTATTATGGAACATTGGCCGGATAAAGTTTTTTATCGTGTCCAGCAGTAATTAAATACTCCAAATGAAAATTTTTATAACAGGTGTAGCAGGTTTTCTCGGATCACATCTTGCAGACTTGATGTTATCACAAGGTCATACAGTGGCCGGTAATGATAATATGATCGGGGGATATTCAGACAACGTGCCACAAGATGTAGAATTCCATCAAGTAGATTGTTGCGATCTTGAGAATCTTACTAAAGCAATGGAAGGTTGCGATATCGTTTACCATACTGCCGCAACGGCATACGAAGGACTGTCAGTTTTTTCTCCTGTGCTTGTTACACGAAATATATTTGAGGCATCGGTTACAACGATTACAGCGGCAATAAGAAACAAAGTTAAAAGAATAGTGTATTGTTCAAGCATGGCAAGGTATGGGCATCATGATGAAATTCCTTACAAAGAAACTTATGAATGTCGTCCCCAAGATCCATATGGTATTGCAAAAAAGGCAGGTGAGGATGTCCTTAAAAATTTGTGTGAAACACATGGTGTAGAATACGTAATTGCTGTTCCTCATAATATTGTTGGACCAAGACAGAAGTATGATGATCCATTCAGAAACGTGATGTCTATAATGTTGAACAGAATGTTACAAGGTAAGCAACCAATTATATACGGAGACGGTGAACAAAAACGTTGTTTCAGTTATATAGATGATTGTTTATATTGCTTGAATGCTTTGGCATTCAATGATAATGTTGTAGGCGAAGTTATCAATATTGGACCAGACGAAGAACCAGTGACAATTAACGAACTAGCAGAAGCATGTGCAAATGAAACCGGAGTGAACTTAGAACCTATACACCATAAAGACAGACCGAAGGAGGTCAAGTTGGCAACTTGTTCTTCTGATAAAGCACGTAAATTATTAGACTATAAAACTTCAACAAATATGCGACAGTCTGTGAAGAAAACAGCGGAGTACATACGCACTAGAGGTACAAAGAAATTTCAGTACCATCTACCTTTAGAAATTATTAATGATATAACACCCGATACTTGGAAGAAAAAGTTAATATGATATCATTTTGTTGTCCATCAAGAGGCAGGCCCGAACTAGCAAAAAGACTTGTGGATACTGCAACCGAGACACAAAAAGGTGATACGGAATTTTTGTTTTATCTAAATGACGATGATAAGAAACTAGAAGAATACAAAGATCTGTTAGACGAAAAACACTATACGATTGGGCCAAATCAATCAACTTGTTTTAGTTGGAACTTAATGTGTGAGAAAGCAAAGCACGATGTTGTAATGCTTATGGGAGATGATGTGCAAGTACGTACAAAACATTGGGATAGACTTATTGTTGACGAAATCAATAATTATGCTGATAAGATTCTAATGGTTGTGCCTTCCGATGGTAGGCGAAAGAACAAACATCTGGGCAATGAAACTAAACTATGGCCGGATGAGCCATTACCGGCGGCACATTTCGCAGTACACAAAAATTGGACACGAACATTAGGATTCCTTGCACCTGTATATTTTTGGCATTGGCACGTTGACTCATATACACAGAAAGTTGCACGTAAACTTAACAGGTGCCTATACATGCCCACAGTAGAATTCAAAGCAAAAAAAATTTTGCATGATGACGCAGGTAAACAGATACGCAGTAATTTTAATATAGCGGAAAGAGATCAATTTGTGTGGACAAAGGTAAGGGACAGAATTTTAAACGCTGACGTTAAGGCGCTGAAAACTTTTATAGAATCACGAACTGAATAGGTTTATCAATTCTTTCTTCCAGTCATCAGCATATTGACAATCTCGGTATCCATCAAACCATGGTCCACCTTCTGTATAATGCAATATTTTAGGATGACCGTCATTTGGTTCTTTGTACCATCCCACCAACCAGTTGTATTCTACAGGTAAAGATCCTATCTCGTTATCATCTAACCAACTGAATCTGTGCAGGAATTTTGGTGATTCCTCATTAAGCAGTTCAGGTGTAAGTATTTTATTCTTTGGATGTTCGCAGTTCCAAAGCACCATGCTTGACCAATTTTTCCTTGGGTAAACTGTTTGTACCTGTCCATCCATTTTTGTGGTCTCTTTTGGTGTGTAGTCATGTTGCACCACCACTACTGCTTTGGAGTTGTCACAGTATTTCACAAGTTCATGACTTGGTATCTTCCATAAGAAATCACAATCACAGAACACTGCCCATCCTTTGAAATCGTTCATGTATGGCACAAAAAATCTAGTGAACGTGAACTCTGTTGATGCCAACTTGTCTACTGGACGTGTGTAAAGTCCTTGGTCTCGCATCTGTTTTTGTTTGAGGGGGATAACTTCTGCTGAGGGATCTCTACGCTTGATTGAATGTTCGCAAACTTGGTATGCTATGTCTTCTCTGCTGTCGTGTCCTACGTAAATTTTCATTTTCTTCCTGATAGAATCTCGTGTATCTGTTTCCAATTACTTACACGTATTATCTCAGGATGTTCGAAGTCTCGGTTGTATTGGTGGTCAATTAATATAGGCTTTAAACCGTATTTGAGCCCGGCTACAGCGTTGTTTGGCTTGTCCTCGACCCAATATAGTCCGGTGTTGTGAAACTCCGCTAATGCA
>MDSZ01203957.1_pt1 | contig 12538 bp, 9 predicted proteins | sample 811201 | NCBI WGS metagenome assembly MDSZ01 (sample SAMN05326647, study PRJNA326480) | marine metagenome | isolation source: seawater | place: Indian Ocean: North | collected 2010
GGTCAAACGGACTAGATGGATTTTTATTTAAATGACTATATAATATTTTTTCAGTAAGAGTTAAAGGGCGATCAATTAATTTTCTAGCATCAGAAATCCGATTGGGAATTTCTTCATAAAATGCTTTTATAATATTGAGGTCAAACAAGTAAAATCCTTTCAAATTGCATGAATTAATACTAAAAGATTAGATGTTATTAGCTATCAAAATTACATTGTTAAGAATTCGGATTCAATTTCATAACATTAAAAATAATTAAAAAAACAAAAGGCATTCAATCTACACTAATTAAATTTTCAATATGAGAAATAAGAAAAAATTTCTATTAATAGCAGTATTAATTGCATCTGGGAATACTCAAACCAAATGGGAGATAGTAAGCTCTAACAAAAATGAATTAGTAATCAATCTACAAACAGCTATTAAATCCTCTGAGGACTTAAAACCAATTGAATTACTTATAGGATTGCCTGATTCATCACTACCTCAAATAAAAATTCAAGGATTTAATAAAAACTATCACTCTATGAAAATAGATAAATTAATAGTAAATACAGGGTGGATTCATAGCCAGACTGTAAATGGTCTGAATACAGCAACTTTACGTATATCTCCTAGTATAGATTCAAATTCCTATTATGAATCGATGGTAATTACAATTCCTATTTCTGGCTTAGAAACTCAGCTTAAAAGCATAAATAAAATCCATGAATTATTGCTTTCACCAAAAATTGTTAATTGGGACGTCGCAAAAAATTGGATTCAGGTATCAAAAAGAAAATTATTAAAAGAAGATAAAATTCCTGATGGAATTTGGGTCAAATTTTATTTATCAAATGATGGTGTATATAAAATATCAGGTAAAGAATTAAAATCAACAATTGGAACAAACTTAATTTTTGACCCAAGAAGTATCATGCTATTTACTAGCTCTTCATTTGGAAGAGATCGCACTTATGATTTAACTCAAAATAATTCAACAAAATCTTCCATACCAACCAATCTAGTTGAGTTACCTATAACTATAAATGGTGAATCTGATGGAAACTTATCTGATAATGATCTTATTATTTTTTATGGTAAAGGCCCTAATGGTTTTCAAAAAATAAATCAAAAGATTGAATGGCACCAAAACTTATATTTTATTGAATCAACTTATTGGATATTAATCCCATCTAATAGTTCATTACGAGGTAAAAGAATTGAAACAGCAAATTTAAACCCAGAAGCTCCAGAAAAAATAAATTATGGCCAATTTTATCAACATTTTGAAACTGATTTAATTAATCCACATTCTTCTGGACTTTCATGGGGAGAGAAAACAATTCAACAAGGAGCATCTTATTCAATTGAATTAGAATTATCTAATCTTATTAAATCCTTTCCTGTAGAAGGAAAATTTGGCATGATTGGAAAGGAAAAAGTTCAAACAAAATACAATAACACTAAACATGAAGTTTCTATTTCATCAAATAATCAAGAATTAGCTAGAATTGATTGGTATAATTTGGGACATAAGTCAAAAAAATTTAGTCTTAGTTCTAATCTTATAAGCACTGATAATCAAACTTTTACAATTAATAATGAGTCTGAAAATCCTAATTCTGAACCTCTTATTGATTATATAACTATTAACTATTATAAAGAATTGTCATACTCACAACCATTTGAATTTTATTCAAAGATTAGTAAGAATGATGGGACATTCATAATTAAAGGAAGTAATCTATTGGTTTGGAATACTACAAATGTATCTAAACCCATAAATATGCCTCTTAATACTTTTGGGAATAACATCTCAACAAATTTTTCTTTTACTCCTGGCACAATCCAAAAATTTTCTGTCTTTAATATTAATGATATAAAATCAATATCCAATCTTTTGCTTATTGGTTCCAAAAAATGGGATTTATTAAGATCAAATTCTAATGGAGCAAAGCATATAATATTAGGCCCTTCTGAATTTCAAATCCAATCACAAGCTCTAATTGATCATAGACAAAATACAATTTATGCTCCTATTGAAACTATTTATGATGAATTCTCAGGAGGAAATAAAGATCCTATTGCAATACGACACTTTTTGAGTTGGACACAAAATTATTGGTCACAAAAACCTTATACAGTTTTATTTATGGGAGATGCTGACTATGATTATAGAAATATAACTGGAAAATCAAATATTAAAGTTCCAACTATAGAAGTGGGTACTATTTATTCACACTCTACTGATGATAGACTTGTTTCATTTAATGGGACAATTCCCGAAATGGCTACTGGTAGATTCCCAGCACGTACTAATAATGAAATAAATAATTTTATCTCTAGTCTTATTGAATTTGAAACAAAAATGCCGAATGGATTATGGAGACAAAAAATAACGCTTGTAGCAGATGATCCGGCAAGACCCGAACGTGAATCATACGAATTATCTATTGGGAAAAGTCATACAAGAAACTCAGAAAAACTTGCAAAGCTTATACCCAATTTTATAGATATAAATAAAATTTATATGATTGATTATCCAGAAGTTAATGATGGCTCAATATTTGGGATTACCAAACCTGAGGCTACCCAAGCTTTATTTAGTCAAATATCTTCAGGAACAGCAATTATAAATTTTATTGGTCATGGAAACCCTACTCAATGGGCACAAGAAAAATTACTTTTAATAAATCAAGATAGAAATGATATTGAATTAATGGATGCTGGACTAAAGCTTCCTCTTTGGATAGCAGGAACTTGTAATTGGGGGCGTTTTGATGATATAAATCAAGAATCATTTGCTGAAGAACTCATTCGTTCATCAAATCAAGCAGCTTCGGGTATCATCACGACAACCAGAGGCATAACTGTTTCAAGCAATATTGATTATCTGGAACGGATTTTTCGAGAAGTTTTTAATGGAGATAGTTTAACATTCAAATCAATTGGATCTGTACTGCAATCAGTTAAGACAGGTGGAGTTGATGGTGAATTATTTCACTTTTTTGGAGACCCTGCAATGATTATTTCTATACCAAATAAAATCATTAATAATGGAAAAGTAAGCCCAGATACTTTAGCAACATTATCAATCGGTACTTTAAGTGCAGAAAGTCCATTCAGTTCTGGAGAAGGGTATTTACTTTTAGAAGAAGGTGAAACTGAAATAAAAAAAATATTTAATTTTGCATCTAAGCAAGAGGAAATCACTTATCTAAAAAAGGGCGCAACTCTATTTAGAGGATCTTTTACTTATTCCAACAAAACAATCTCTCCTCAATTCCGGGTTCCTAAGGATATAAAGTTTTCTGATAATCCTTCAAAAATAAGATTTAACGTTAATGATGGAAATAATTCAGTAGCTATAGGAGCAGTATCTAATGTCAGGCTAGCTTTTGGCCCACCTTCAAATGATACTGAAGGTCCAATAATTAGATTTGAAACAAAAACCGGGAGAACTCTACGTTCTGGAGATCATATTAACAAATCTGAAACTATCGTTGTACGATTATCAGACCCATTGGGAATTAATTTAACTGGAGAAAAAGGTCATGAGCTAACATTAATAGATAAACTAACCAAAATACAAACAAACATGATCAGCAAATTTATTTATGACATTAATAGTATAAGTACCGGAAGTTTTATTTATAATAAAACATCAGATTTTAATGAAGTTTCTATTCAAATAAATGCGTGGGATAATGCAAATAACCCTAGTGAATCAATAATAAGTTTGGGCATACTAAATTCTAAAAGTTTGAATTTACTAAATGTGCTAAATTTCCCGAACCCATTTTCAATAAACACTCAATTTTCTTTTGAATTAACAATAGATGCAGAAGTATCTATTAATATTTATACACTTGAAGGAAGAAAAATCAAAACAATAAATTCTGAGTTATATTACCTAGGTTATAATAAAATTTATTGGGATGGAAAAGATGAATATGGGAATTTTCCTGCAAATGGAGTTTATTTATATAAGATTGTAGCATCAAATGATAATCAAAAAGTTAATCATATTGGACGTTTGGCTATATTTAGATGAAAGTAAAAATAAATAACTCAATAATTCTTGCATCAAATTCGCCTAGAAGAAAAAAACTGCTAGAACAAATTGATTTAATATTTGATGTTATTCCAAGCAATATTCACGAAACAACAGATCTAGATCTTGCTCCATCATTATTTGTCGAACATTATGCCCATGAAAAAGCACATCACGTCGCAAATTCAAATGAAAATAAATGGGTTATAGGCGCAGATACTGTAGTTGTCTTTGATAAAAAGATATTTGGTAAACCTAAGAATAAAAGTGAAAGCTATGAAATGCTCAATAGCCTCTCAGGAAATATCCACAAAGTATATACAGGAGTTTCTATACAAAACAATAAAAAGGGAATTGTAAGTAATTTTCATGAGAAAACTGAAGTTGAATTTAATACTTTAACCAATTCAGATATATCTTATTATATAGATAGATATAAACCTTTTGATAAATCTGGAAGCTATGGAATTCAGGATGGTTTTTCAATCCACATAAAAAGAATAAATGGCTGCTACTACAATGTGATGGGCCTGCCATTGGCCAAGTTTTATGATAATTTTTCTAGGCTAATTAACTTATATAATTAAACAAAAATTCTTTTTAAAAATAGTTTTTCATGATTCATCTCATCTTGTAACTTTCTCTCTCAAATGAATGAATTCTACAAAAACTTAAAAGCTATAAGGGAAGAACAAGGAATAAGCCTTGATGAGATCCACGAAAGAACCAAAATAAATAAATCTGTTCTAAGCTTAATTGAAGATGGGAAATTTGAAGATTTAAATAGGACATATTTAAGACTTTTTTTAAGAGCATATTGCAATGAAATTGGCGTAAATCCTGATGACGCACTTGAAAACCTTAAAGAACATCTAAATACAGGCAAGGAATCAGTTGAAGAGATTAAAAAAGATAAGTTAGAACCTAAAAAATTTGTTAAAAAAGAATTTAAGGAAGGGATTGGTGTTGGCCGTTCATCAAAAAATATTCGAAGCGATATTATTAAAGGCTCAATCCTTATTACAATTCTGATTTTTGCTATCTATATCATCCGTCAGATAAATGAAGAAGAAATATTAACTAGTTCAATGGAGCAGTCTAGTCAATTTATTGAAGAAGAGGCTCTTACGGATGACATACTAGTAAGTGAATATGATATTTTATATGAGTCTACTTTCGCATTAGAAGAAACATCTCCCTTTACTATTCGAATAATAACTGCAGAACGTAATTGGTATAGCTATCAAATAGATTCTTTAAGCTCTATTAACTCAATCATCCCAAACGGTGACAATCATTCTTATGAATTTGATCAATCAATTAGAATTTTATTTAAACACACAAAATCTATAAACCTTTACTTAAATAACCTTGAAATAAGTAGTCTTGAAGAATCTTCCACTCCTATGAGTGTTAGCATATCTTCAATTAATAAAAATATTAGAATTCAAAGATTCGTTCCCAAGCTAAATTAAGATTTAAAGTCCTTCTTTAGTCAATTACCCTAAATACTTTTTAATATAGAATTATTAAATAATTCTATTGACATATTGTGGGTAATATAGATAGATTATGGGTAGATGTGGTTAATTATCCCTAAAAATTTACGACTATGACTTTAAATCAAAATACATTTACAGGAGAATTTTCTTATTCTTTGGATACCAAGGGTCGATTGAATATTCCAGCAAAATTTAGAAATGTCCTTAGTAAAAAAAATAAGAATTCCTTTGTTATTACAAAAGGGATGGATCCTTGTATATGGATATATCCTCTTGTTGTATGGCAAAATATTGAAGATGAATTAAAAAAGCTTTCTTCACTATCTCGAGTTAATCGCTCATTTGTAAGAAGTACTGTAAGATATACTTCCACAGTGAAATATGATAAACAAGGGCGTATCGCTATCACTCAAAATCTTATAGACTATGCCAAATTAAAAAAAGAAGTATTAATTATAGGTATGGTAAATAAAATTGAGATTTGGAACCCAAAGTTACTTTCCAATGCTGAAAAAGAATTTCATGAAATAAAATCTTCCGAGCTTGATGAGCTTGCGAATCAAATCATACTATAGTAATGAACTCAGCATTGCAGGAAAACTCTTACAAACATATTCCTGTGATGCCTATCGAAGTAATAGATTATTTAAACTTGCAGCCCGATGGGATCTATTTGGATGGTACTATCGGAGCTGGCGGGCACGCCACAGAGATCTTAGCTCAACTTTCTTTAGAAGGAAAGCTGATAGGTCTTGACCGGGATGCGGAGGCACTTGAAATTTGCAAAAGCCGTTTTAGTGCCTCTGCACACCCAATCCTTACATACAAAACTTCATACGATGATTTTCCAAAAATTCTCAGCCAGTTGGGAATATCTAAATTGAATGGAATATTTTTAGACCTTGGATTGTCATCTATACAGCTAGAGTCTAAAACCCGAGGCTTTAGTTTCAATTCGCCTGGGAAATTAGATATGAGATTTGATAAAGATAATTTTATTGATGCAACAGACATCATATCTAAATCTTCTGAAAAAGAATTGTCAGATATAATTTTTCATTTTGGAGAAGAACGTCGATCGAGGAAAATAGCTCGATCCATAAAATCTTCAGAAAACTTATTAACTGCGACAGATCTTAAAGAAGCAGTTCGCAGATCTACCCCTCCACAAAAACGAAACAAATCCCTGGCTCGCGTATTCCAAGCCATACGCATTGCAGTAAATAATGAGCTCGATAAACTTAGCAAATTTTTAGATTTGTTCATCGAGTATTTATCCTGCGGTGGTCGTATTGTAATCATAACATATCATTCTATTGAAGACAGAATGGTTAAGCATGCATTTAGATCATTAAAGCAGTCAGGGAGATTAGCTGTTTTAACAAAAAAACCAATTGTTGCTACAGCAAAAGAATTAAAAAAAAATAACCGCTCTAGAAGCGCAAAACTTAGAGCCGGAGAAAAATTGATTTAAATGATAAAAATAAAACGAAAAAGAAGATCAAAAAAGAATAAAGAGTTTCTTCAAACTTTACTTTTCTTTTTTACCTCAATCTTATCAATAGTAGGATTAATTGCCTATCTATGGGTATACACTGAAGTAGATGAAAATATGTTGAGCATTGAAATCCAAATGCAAGTTGAGAAAGAGCTTCAAAATACTGTTAAAGAACTAAAAATGGACATTGCTCAATTATCTAGTAGCGGCCGAATATCTAATTTTGCCAGAAATGAGCTAAAAATGATTCCGGCGAATCCTGAAACGTTAACTATTTATATAAATCAATTTGACTAAAAACTATCAGAAATTCCGCTCAAGGATTACTATCCTTTCATTATCTATGATTTTCACATGGATTGGTTTATCAGCACGCCTATTTCAAATAATGATTATTGATAGTGATGAATATAGAAAGCAAGCTTTTGAACAAGGCCAAAAGCATGAAACGCTCTTACCCGTGAGAGGGAATATTTATGATAGAAACAATATTCCATTGACTCAAAATATTATTCAGTATTCTTTGGGTGCTCACCCTTCCAAAATAAAAGATAAAGTTGGTTTTGCTAAAATCATATCAGAGGTAACAGGTAAAGACGTTGATTATTATATTGATAAACTTGAGAGCCCAAAGAGCTTTGTGACTTTAGACGTCAAATTAAGACAAAATAAAGTACAGCCTATACTTAATCAAAAAATCCCTGGCCTTGTCATTGAAAGAAAATCGAGAAGAATATATCCACGAGAAAATATTGTTGCGCAAATAGTAGGATTTACTGATATAAATGGATTTGGAGATAAGCTTGATAAAGGTTTGACCGGAATTGAAAAAGAATTTAACTATGAGCTCAGTGGGAAACCTGGGTGGGTAGTAAAACAAGTTAATGGGCAGGGTCAAACACAAATTAAAACAAGCTTTCCAAGTAAACCTCCATTAGATGGGTCAAATATTCAACTCACTATAGACTTAGAATATCAGAGTATACTACATGAAGAATTGTATCGCAGGATAGAAGAAACTCAAGCCAAGGGGGCAATAGGAATAATACTTAATCCTCAAAATGGGGCAATTCTAGCGATGACATCTTTGCCAGATTTCAATCCAAATCAACATGAGCTCTTCCCTGTCGAGAACCAAAAGAATCGAGCTGTGACTGACCAATTTGAACCTGGATCTACATATAAAATTGTTGCCGCTACTGCTGCGGTAGCCACAGATGCAGTTTCACTTTATGAAGAATTTAATTGCAAAGAAGGAAAAGTAACGATTGCAGGAAAAACTATATCTGACCATGAACAATTTGGGCTTTTAACTTTCCCACAAATAATAGCTCATTCTAGCAATGTCGGTATGATAAAAATCGCTCAAAAGGTGGGGCAAACCCCCCTTTATACATTTTCTAGAGATTTTGGATTTGGATCACAGACTGGTCTTCGTTTCCCTGGAGAATCAAGGGGTAAATTGCGAAAAACAAACGAATGGAGTGATATGTCAATCGCAACTCTTTCAATTGGATATGAAGTTGCAGTTACTGCTCTACAGCTTGCATCTGCATATGCTGCAATTGCTAATGGAGGGATTATTATAAAGCCACGATTAATAAATCAAATTCTATCCCCAAATGAAAAGGTTGTTTATACTGAAAAACCCGAAATAATTAGAAAAGTTGCAAATGCAGAAGTTATACAAACTGTAAAAAATATGCTTGTTGAGGTTGTTGACTATGGCACAGGGAAAAAAGCGAAAATCGAAGGCTGGTCAATTGCTGGAAAAACAGGAACAGCATATAAATTCATTGATGGAAGTTATTCAAATAAATTTGTTTCAAATTTTGTTGGATTTTTTCCTTCAGAAAAACCTCAAATAATTGGCGTTATAATTTTGGATGAGCCAAAGTATGGCTATCATTGGGGTGGCGAGGGTGCTGCTACTGTATTTAATCGAATAGCTAAAAGAGTAATAAATTTAGATGATTCAATAAAATATTCGAAACCTTCACAAAAAAAACAAAATTCTCTTATTGCAGATAAAGAACCATCCCTCCCCTTAGTCCCTTTGCAAACTGTCAATTCTATTTCTAAATATTTAGATGGTTATGCTGTAGTCCCTGATTTGAGAGGAATGAGTATTAAGAAAGCAAAACAAAAACTTATTAAAGCAAATCTGCGTGCAAAGTTTAAAGGCTCTGGGCATGTTGTTTGGCAGAGCCCCGTCCCGGGAACAAAAAAACTTCCAGGGACTATATGTGTTTTAGGGTTGGAATAATAATTGAAATTGGATAAGCTAATAAAAGATATCTATCAAAACACTTCTTCACTTCCTTTAATGGATGTAAAAAAAATATGCAATCATTCTTCTAAAGCAACTCAAGGAAGTCTATTCATAGCAGTTAAAGGTTTTGCGAAGGATGGTCACGACTACATTAACGATGCTATTGAAAAAGGAGCGTCTGCAATCATATCTGATTCTGAAGTTTTAAATACTATTTCAGTACCAAATATAAAAGTAAAAGATTCAAGGTTGGCCCTTAGCCATATTGCTTCAAGATATTACAATTATCCATCCAAAGAACTGACTATAGTTGGAATTACAGGTACCAATGGCAAAACGACTACCGCATCAATTTTTTACTCAATTTTGAAAGCCAATGGCTGTAATTCTGCGCAGCTTGGGACAATGGGAACTATAACAGATAGTTATAAATCAAAAAAAACACTAACAACTCTTGACCCAATAGATTTACATCAAAAATTTCGTGATTTTGTCAATGATGGCATTACTCATGTCGTGATGGAAGTTTCATCTCATGCTTTAGATCAGTTCAGAGTAGCTGATGTAGACTTTGATATTGGCGTTTTTACAAACCTAGCTCCTGAACATCTAGATTATCATATTAATATGGAAAATTATTTTTCGGCAAAAGCCAAATTATTTAAAATGCTTAACTCTTCAAATACAGCTATAGTTAACTATGAAGACAAAATGGCGCCAAATATAGTAAAAATTTCAAAAGCTAAAATAATTTCTTTTTCAAAGGACAGAAATACAACAGTTTATTTATCCGAGCTTTCTCATGATATTAATGGAATAAGATTTATTATTAATACTAAAGAGACAAAGATTCCAATTAATTCTCACCTTATAGGAGAATATAATATTGAAAATATTTTATGTGCGGTTAGTATAGCACTATCCATTGGGATAGAGCCACGCATAATTCAAAAAGGCGTAAATCAATGCGATATTGTTCCTGGGAGAATGGAAAGATTCAATTTAAACAACGGAGCTAAAGCAATTATTGACTATGCCCATACTCCCGATGCGTATGAAAAGGTATTAAGTACAATTCAAAATATCAAACTAGAGAAGTCTAAAATACATGTATTGTTTGGGTGTGGAGGTGATAGAGATAGGGAGAAAAGATCTAAAATGGGTCAAATTGCCGAAAGATATTCTGATAAAATGTGGATTACTCCAGATAATCCTAGGTCAGAAAATATTTTGGATATTAATAATGAGATAATCAAAAATATTAAGACAAAAAATTTTGAGATTTTTAATAATCGTGGTAAAGCCTTACGATTGGCAATAAAAAGTTTAATGAAAGATGATATTTTAGTTGTTTTAGGAAAAGGTAGAGAGGATTTTCAAGAGGTAAAGGGTGAAAAAATTGATTACTCTGATATTAAAATAATTGAAAGTTTTATTGAATGAGAATAGACCTTCCAAGTCCAAAAAAGTTTCATCATATTTTTGAACAGACTCTGGGCAAATCCTTATCAAAAAAAGTGTCTGGGATAACAACTGATAGTCGCGATGTGCATGAAAACGATCTTTACATAGCAATAAGCGGAGAAAATGTGGATGGACATTCTTTTCTGCCAGAAGTTTATAAAAAAGGTGCTTGTGCAGCCCTAGTAAACAAAGCTAATCATAGTTTGGAGCTTGAACAATTAGAAGTAGAAAATACAATCAAATCTATTGGTACAGTTGCAAATTGTTGGCGCAATCAATTTCATATACCTATAATAGGTATTACAGGCTCAAATGGAAAAACTTCAACAAAAGAACTACTAAAGCACATTCTGTCATCAAAATATGATGTCCATGCTACAGAAGGAAATTATAATACTTCAATAGGCCTTCCATTAACAATATTAAAATTATCAGAATATCATGGTGCGTCAATATTGGAAATGGGAGCAAATCAACCTGGTGATATTGAGTTGCTTTGCAAAATAGCTGACCCAAATTATGGTTTAATCACAAATATTGCACCAGCGCATTTAGAAGGTTTTGGAAATATTGATAATATCGCAAAAACTAAAGGAGCTTTGTTTGAGCACCTTTCTGATGGAACTTCATTTGTAAATATAGCTGACCATCGAATTAAAAATATCAAGGCTTCAGGAAAAATTGTAACTTATGGGCTAACTTCAAATTGTGACTATCCTGCAGACCTTCATCATAATGATGAAGGTTCGATAGTTCTCACAATTGACTCTGAAGAGGTCGAAACCAAATCAGTTAATCTCTCTTTCGCCAAAAATGTGCTTGCTTGTTCAGCTATAGCATGCGAATTAGATATCAATTGGGAAGCTATCAAAGAAAGAATAATGACATTTAAAGCGCCAAAAGGTCGTTGTGAAATTAAATCTAATGGTAAAATCACAATAATAGATGATACTTATAACGCTAATATTGAATCTACATTAGCAGCAATTGATTATCTTAAAGCGTTTAGTGGAAATGAAAATAAAATTTTTATTTTTGGAGACATGCTTGAGCTAGGTGACCATTCTGAAAAACAACATCGGAAAATTGGAGAAAAATGTAACGAAGCAAAGTTATATGCTGTTTTAACAATTGGAAATGAAACAATCGCAACAAATGATGAAATCAATCAATCAACAATTCATAAGCATTTTGATGATAAAAATGATCTGATCTCATATTTTAATGAAATTTGCAATGAAAATGATAAAATATTGGTTAAGGGTTCAAGAGGAATGCATATGGAAGAGATAGTGAATTCAATTTTAGGATAAATTTATGCTATACTATATACTATATCCACTAAGAGAATATTTTTCACCATTGAACGTTTTTCAATACATTACATTTCGAAGTGCTATTGCCGCAATTCTAGCGCTAATTATTAGTTTTACCCTTGGTCCATTGATAATAAATCAACTTCAAAAAAGACAAATAGGTGAAAAAATCAGAGAGCATGGACCACAAACCCATATTTCAAAAGAAGGTACTCCTACTATGGGAGGCTTTATAATTTTGATATCAATTTTACTCCCTACCTTACTATTCGCAGATATATATAACCCTTTTGTACAAATTTTAGTTATATCAACTATTTGGATGGGGCTTATTGGATTTATAGATGATTACTTAAAATCAATAAAAAAGATTGAGAAAGGGTTGGTAGCAAAATATAAGCTAGCTGGACAAATTGCAATTGGTTTAATTATTACTTATTGGATTTACA
>MDSZ01178561.1_pt1 | contig 12536 bp, 8 predicted proteins | sample 811201 | NCBI WGS metagenome assembly MDSZ01 (sample SAMN05326647, study PRJNA326480) | marine metagenome | isolation source: seawater | place: Indian Ocean: North | collected 2010
GCACCCATGTTTCATCAAGTTGAAGGTCTTCATATAGATAAAAATATTAATATGGGACATTTAAAAGGTTGTTTAAATTATTTTATAAAAGAATTTTTTGAAGTTAAAAAAATTAAAATGCGATTTAGACCAAGTCATTTTCCTTTTACTGAACCATCAGCTGAAGTAGATATAGGATATAAGGTTAAAGATGGAAAAATAGTTATTGGAGAAGGTGATAAATGGTTAGAAATTTTGGGATGTGGGATGGTTCATCCTAATGTACTAAAAAATGTAAAAGTAGATCCAACTAAATATCAAGGTTACGCATTTGGAATGGGTATAGATAGATTAGCCATGCTAAAGTATGGAATAAATGATTTAAGAGCATTTTTCGAAACTGATTATAGATGGTTAAATCATTTTGGATTTGATCCATTGGATGTACCATCAAGCTATAGAGGTTTGAGCAGATGAAGTTTACAATAGATTGGCTTAAAGAACATTTAGACACTAAATATAGTGAAAATAAAATTTTAGATAAATTAACCGATATTGGACTTGAGGTAGAAAGTTTTAATAATCAGTCATCTGATCTAGATCAATTCATTGTCGCAAAAATATTGAGTGCAGAACCACACCCGAATGCGGATAGACTTAAGGTATGTGATGTAGATATTGGAAAAAAAGAAAGTATTAAGGTTGTATGTGGGGCTCCAAATGCAAAAAAAAACCTCTTAACAATATATGCCCCTCCTGGATCAATTATTCCAAAAAATCAAATGAAATTGTCCGTTAGTAAAATTAGAGGAGTCACTTCTTATGGGATGCTTTGTTCAGAATCTGAATTAAATTTGTCTAATGAAAGCGAAGGTATTACAGAACTTTCGATAAAAAAATATAATAACCTAATTGGAAAAAAATATTTTAAAAACAATAATTTTAAAGTAATAGATCTTTCAATAACTCCAAATAGACCTGACTGTCTTGGAGTTAGAGGAATTGCTAGAGATTTAGCAGCAGCAAATGTAGGCAAGTTAAAAAAATTAAATTTAAAAAAAATAAAATATTCTGGTCCACAAAAAATAAGTGTAAAAATTACGAATGAAAAAAATCAAGGTTGTTTAGCCTTTGGAAGTTGCTTAATTAAAGGAGTCAAAAATATAGAAAGTCCTAAATGGTTAAAAGACAAAATCATAGCTTTAGGACAAAAACCAATTTCAGCGATAGTAGATATAACAAATTATGTAATGATAGATTTAAATAGGCCATTACATGCATACGATGCAGATAAAATAGAAAAAGGTATAATTGTTAGAAATTCAAAAAAAGGAGAAACTTTTAAAGCTTTAGATAACGAAAATTATTCACTTCAAGATGGCATGTGCGTGATATCAGATAATTCTGGAATTTTAGGATTAGGTGGAATAATTGGTGGAACTAGATCTGGTACAGAATTAAACACAAAAAATATATTATTGGAGTCAGCATATTTTCATCCTAGGTCAATAAGAAAAACCTCTAAATTATTGAATATAGATACAGATGCAAAATATAGATTTGAAAGAGGAATAGACCCTCAGTCAATTGAAGAAGGATTATTAAAAGGGGCTGAGTTAATACAAAAAATTTGTGGTGGTGAAATTAGTAAAATTGATGTTAAGCAAAATATAAATATTAAAAAAAATGTAGTAAAATTTGAAATTTCTTATTTTGAAAAAATTACAGGATTTAAGGTATCTGATAAAGAAATTATTAAAATTTTATCTAATTTAGGTTTCAAAATAAATAAAAAAAAAAATATTTTAAATCTTCAGGTACCTACATGGAGACCTGATATTACTCAGTCAATAGACATTGTTGAAGAAATTGTGAGAATAAAAGGTTATGATCAAATAAAAATTGAAGATCCAGAAAAAAATAGGTCAAAACCTACTTTAAATAAACAGCAAAAGTTATTTCATTTTTTTCAACGTTCTATTGCATCTAAAGGATATTTAGAAGCTGTAACTTGGTCATTCACAGATTCTAAAATTAACCGGTTATTTAATGAAAATGGTTCAGAAATCAATATAGTAAATCCAATAAGCTCTGATTTAAATGTTTTAAGAAATTCAATTTTTTCCAATTTAATAATTTATTTAAAAAAAAATTTAGATAGAGGATTTAAAGATATTTCACTTTTTGAAATTGGTCCAATTTTTAGTGGACATAAACCAGGCGATCAACAAGTTGTTTTATCAGCTCTAAGATCTGGAAAAATATCTAGACTTAATTGGTTAGAGAAAGAGAGAAATGTTGATTTATTTGACGCCAAGAGGGATGTGATTCAAAGCTTAATCGAAGCTGGTTTTGATCAAAGTAAAATGTTTATTGATGATAAAACGCCTAGTTATTTTCATCCAGGAAAATCAGGAGCTATATACTTAAATAAAAATGAAGATAAACCAGTTGCATATTTTGGAGAGATACATCCAAACATATTAAAAAAACTTGATATTAAAACTGAAAATTTATCTATTTTTGAAATTTACTTAGAAAATATTAAAAAAACTGAGAAAAAAATAAAAGATAGAAAACTACAATATAAATATTCAGATTATCAAAAATCTGAGCGTGATTTTGCTTTTGTTTTAGATAAAAATTTTAAAGTTCAGGATCTTATTCAGGTAATATCTGAATTAGATAAAAATTTAATAAAAAGTATTAAAGTGTTTGATATTTATGAGGGAGAAAATATACCAGAAAATAAAAAATCTATAGCTTTAAATGTTACTATACAATCTTTTGATAAAACCTTAACAGATCAAGATCTTGACAAAATTAATAAGTTAATAATTTCTACTGTAGAAAATAAAACTGGTGCAAAAATAAGATCGTAATGACAGCAATCGATCATATAAGAAATTTTGCAATAATTGCGCATATAGATCATGGAAAATCTACTATTGCAGACAGGATAATACATAAATGTGGAGGACTGACCGAAAGAGAAATGAAAGAACAAGTGCTTGATTCAATGGATATTGAAAGAGAAAGAGGAATAACAATTAAGGCACAAACAGTTAAACTTAATTATAAAGCGAAAGATGGCAAAGATTATATATTAAACATTATTGATACACCTGGCCATGTAGATTTTAGCTATGAAGTTAGTAGATCTTTATATGCTTGTGAAGGTTCTATTTTAATAGTTGATAGCACTCAAGGTGTAGAGGCTCAAACTTTAGCAAATGTTTACCAAGCTTTAGACATTAATCACGAGATAGTTCCTGTTTTAAATAAAATAGATTTGCCTGCCTCAGACATAGATAGAACAAAAAAACAAATTGAAGACGTAATTGGTATCGAGACAAGCAATTCAATAAAATGTTCTGGAAAAACAGGTGAAGGAATTGAGGAAATATTAGAACAAATAATAAAAGTATTACCATCACCCAAGGGTATCAAAGATGAAATTTTAAAATGTTTACTAGTTGATAGTTGGTATGACTCTTATTTAGGTGTTGTTATTTTAGTTAGAGTCATTGATGGTAAAATTTCAAAAAATATGAAAATAAAAATGATGTCGACAAATCAAGAATATATAATTGAAAAGGTTGGTGTTTTTACTCCAAAACCAAAAAATATTGAGGAATTAAATGCAGGTGAGATTGGGTTTATTATTACAGGAATAAAAAAATTGTCAGAAACCAAAGTTGGCGATACAATTTGTGAAGCTAATAAGCCATTGAAAAATGCATTACCAGGATTTAAACCTAGTAAACCAGTTGTTTTTTGTGGGTTATTTCCAGTTGATAGTTCAGAATATCAAAAATTAAAAGACGGTTTAGGCAAACTTCAATTAAATGATGCTAGCTTTTCTTACGAGCCAGAAACATCCTCGGCTCTTGGTTTAGGTTTTAGATGTGGTTTTTTAGGATTGTTACATTTGGAAATTATAACTGAAAGATTAGAGAGAGAGTTTGATATAAATTTGTTAACAACTACACCCGGAGTAGTATACAAAGTTCATTTGAATAGTGGTCAAATATTAGAATTACAAAATCCCTCAAGTTTGCCTGATCCAACTTTAATTAAATTTATTGAAGAACCTTGGATTAAGGCAACTATAATTACTCCTGACCAATATTTAGGTTCAATAATTAAATTATGCCAAGATAAAAGAGGCATACAAACAAATTTAAGTTATTCAGGTAACAGAGCTGTGCTAAATTATGAAATTCCACTAAATGAAGTTGTTTTTGATTTTAATGATAGACTTAAATCAATGACTAGCGGATATGCTAGTTTTGATTATGAAATTATAGGTCATAAAGAAGGAAACTTGGTTAAATTGGGAATTCTGGTTAATTCTGAGCCAGTAGATGCACTTGCCATGATGGTACATAAAGATTTTGCTCAATCAATTGGCAGAGAAGTTTGTGAAAAATTAAAAGATTTAATTCCAAGGCATAATTTTATGATACCTGTTCAAGCTGCAATTGGTGGAAAAATTATAGCAAGAGAAACAATAAAAGGTTTCAAAAAAGATGTTTTAACAAAAATTCATGGTGGTGGGGCGAGGGATAGAAAAAGAAAATTATTAGATAAACAAAAAAAAGGAAAGGCTAGATCAAAACAATTTGGTAGAGTTGAAATACCACAAGAAGCATTCATTGGAGTATTGAAAATTAGTAAGGATAAATAAATGAAAATTTATGATTGTTTTTCATATTGGGATGAAGATTTACTTTTAGATTTGAGATTAAATATATTAGATCAATATGTCGATTACTTTGTTATAGTAGAGGGTAATAAAACATGGCAAAATAATAAAAAAAATTTTAGATTTAATGTTAATAATTTCGCTAAGTTTAAGAATAAGATTATATATATAAAAGTTGATGATTTACCTGATGGTGATAACCCATACTTAAGAGAAAATTTTCAAAGAAATGCAATTGAAAGAGGAATTCAAGACGCCGAAAACGATGATTTAATAATAATTTCTGACTTAGACGAAATACCAAATCCAGAAGTAATTAAAAAATTTAATTTAAAAAATAGATTTGCTGTTTGTCAACAGATGCATTTTTATTATAAATTTAATTTATTGAGCAAATCCAATCCTTTTTGGCATGGAAGTAGATTATGTTTAAAAAAATTCTTAAAATCCCCTCAATGGTTGAGAGATTTAAAATTTAAGAAAAGACCATTTTGGAGAATAGATAAAATTAGATTAAATAATATTATTGAAAACGGTGGATGGCATTTTTGCAATTTAAAAACTCCAGAAAATCTTTTATATAAATACAAAAATTTATGTGAAACGAATGACCCTTATTCATTTAAAGAAAAAATTGATAATAAATTTTTGCAAATAGAGACTGTCAAAGAAAATATAAGGAAGAAAAAAGATATAATAGGAAGAGATGATGAATTTAACAAAATTGATATAAATAAAAACTTTCCTAAATATCTTGTAGATAATCGATCTAAATATAAAGAGTGGATTGAATAGTTTTTAATTAAATTTCAGTATCAAAAAAAATCCATGGTCCAAATTTAATTTTACTGTATTTTTCAAACCAAAATGGAAGATATCTTTCAGATAAATAAGCATATAATCGACCTTGATCATAGCCATTCAAATTTTTAAAACCAAAAATTTTTTCACATTTTGTTAACCATTCAAAGAGACTATTAAACCAATTATTCATTATTTTTTTTTTTGTTATAAACATAATATGTGGACTAAATTTTGATCTATCATTAACAAAATTTCTGAATTCATTTTTATCTTTCGAATTCATTACATTAATAGCTTTATCTAAAACTCCAAAACCATGATGCATATCAAAATGTAATTTTATTGTATGCTTTTTTTTATTAAAAAGAATATTTGGATCTTTTAAAATATTTTTCCAACCTCTTTTAATAATTTTAATTTTTTTTGCTGGACTAACAGGAATAGGATCACACAATATCGCATCAAATTTTTCCCACTCTGAAGGAACTTTTCTTAAAATATTATTATTAAGATCATCAAAACTTTGTATATTAAGATTTTTATCTTTTAACCAAAATCTTCTTTTTTGACAAAATCCGATCCAAGTTTCGTCGTTATATTCTGAAAGTTTATTTTTCCAAAACCAATAATGAAAAGTAAGCTCAGAATAAAATTGTTCTTTAGATTCGATATTATCTCCATGTTTACAATTAATATATTTATCGGAAAATTCATTTTTTCCAACACCAGCGAGAATTAAATTGAGCCTTTCTAGTTTGGAAGATGCTAGATTTGTTACACAAAATATTTTTAGATTATTCATAAATGGTGATTATATATAATTAATTATAAAATTTATGTAAAAATATATATCGATTTAGTTTAAAAAATGCAAAAAGTCTAAAATATTTATGGAAAAAGATATTACAATTATTCTTACTTTATTCAGGACACCAATTGAAAGAATTTTGAAACTTACACAATATAAAAATTATAAAATTTTAATATTCGAACAAGAAGGTTCGGTTAGTTCAAAGAATAAAATAAAGCATTTAACAAAACTTAAATTTCAATATTATTTTTCAGAAAAAAATTTAGGACTTGTAAAAGCAACAAATTTTTTAATATCTAAAGTTAAAACTAAGTTTTTTTTATTTACACAACCCGATGTAAGTATTAATAGCCAGTCAATAAAAGCATTAAAAAAGAGTTTATCAGAAAGCAAAAATTATATTTTTGCAGGACCAAAATTTAATTCAAAAATTATTAAAAATGAAAAAAAGATAAAAATTAAAAAAAGTTTAAATGCTGCTTGTATGCTTTGTGATACAAAAAAAGTAAAAAAAATAGGGTTTTTCGATCAAGATTTTTTCTTATATTGGGAAGATGTTTCTTTAATGAACAAAATAAATAAAAGTAATTATAAAATGATACAAGTGTCAAATTCACTAGCAGATCATAAGGGTGGTCAATCTACAAAAAAAAATTCATACCTAAATTTTATTAGAAATTTGAATTTTAAATTTGGAGAATATTTATATCAATATAAGCTTAAAAAATTAAGAAAATTAAAAATAATCAGACAACTTTTGCAAAATTTTTTGTTTATTTTACCTAATTTTTTTTTATTAAGAATACATAAAGCATTAATAAATATTTCAAATATATTAGGCATTATAAAATTTATTATATTCTACTTAAAAAATAGTTGTCGGAGAGATGGCCGAGTGGTTTAAGGCGCACGCTTGGAAAGCGTGTTAAGGGGTAACTCTTTCGTGGGTTCGAATCCCACTCTCTCCGCCATTAAAAATAAAAAATTATGACTAAAAATGACAGTTTTTTAGACAAATTTAAAAAATAGAAAAATAAATTTAAAATTGTTCTATTATCATTAGTTACCAGACCTTTTTAAACATAATATTCTCATGTAATTTTATTTAATAAGCCAAAAATGTTATAATTTTCTTTTTCCAAAAAAAATAAAAATGACAAAAAAAACAAAAAACTCTTTATATCAGGCAGACTCTATCAAAGTCCTTAAAGGATTAGAGGCAGTAAGAAAAAGACCAGGTATGTACATTGGTGATACTGATGATGGCACAGGCTTACATCACATGGTTTATGAAGTTGTAGATAATTCTATTGATGAAGCATTAGCTGGCTTTTGTAAAAACATTGAAATTAAAATTAATTCTGACGGAACTGTTACAGTTAGAGATGATGGAAGAGGAATTCCAGTGGATATGCACAAAGGAGAAAAAAAATCTGCAGCTGAAGTTATTATGACGCAACTACATGCTGGAGGAAAATTTGATCATGACTCATATAAAGTTTCCGGCGGTTTGCACGGGGTTGGAGTATCAGTTGTTAATGCTTTATCCGAGAAATTAAAATTAGAAATAGATAGAGACGGAAATAAATATTTTATTGAATTTGAAAATGGTACTGCAAAAAAACCATTAAAAACTATTGGAAAGTCAAAAAGTTCTGGAACACAAATTACATTTTTGCCTTCTAAGGATATTTTTTCAAATACAAAATTTAGTGCAAATATTATTCAAAAAAGAATGAGAGAGCTTGCTTTCTTAAATAAAGGAATAAAGATTTGTATTAGTGATTTGACCCAGAAAAAACCTAAGCAAGTAGAATTTAAATTTGATGGAGGGTTGCTGGAGTTTGTGAATTATTTAGATGATAAACGTGAAAAATTATTAAATAAAAGTGGTAATGATTTATTTAGAAAACCTATATTTATTGAGGGAAAAAGAGAAAAAATTGAAATTGAGTGCTCTTTAAAATGGAATGCAGGATATAGCGAAGACATGTATTCATTTACAAACAATATATTTCAAAAAGATGGAGGAACCCATCTTTTAGGATTTAGAAGTGCTTTAACACGTGTAATAAATAAATATGCTACAGAAAATAATCTTTTAAAAAAAAATAAAGTTTCTATTTCTGGGGAAGATATAAAAGAGGGACTTACCTGCGTCCTATCTATAAAAATACCTGATCCAAAATTTTCTTCGCAAACAAAAGATAAACTAGTATCCTCTGAGGTGAGACCAATTGTTGAAACTGTTATAAATGAAAAATTGTCAATTTGGTTTGATCAAAATCCTTCACTTGCAAAAACAATCTTAGCCAAAGTAATACAGGCTGCATTAGCAAGAGATGTTGCCAGAAAAGCAAGAGAAAATGTCAGAAGAAAAGGTGCTTTAGAATTAACTGGTCTTCCAGGAAAACTTGCTGACTGTCAAATATCTAAACAAGAGGGGACTGAATTATTTATTGTTGAGGGTGATTCTGCAGGAGGATCCGCAAAACAGGGAAGAAACAGAGAGAATCAAGCAGTTCTGCCTTTAAGAGGTAAAATTCTAAATACTTATGTTGATGAAAATGGATCTAAGAAAAATGGTAGAGGAAATGATTTAAGAACAAAAGCACTATCGAAAATGATTTCTTCAAATGAAATAATTACTCTTATTAATGCATTGGGATTAGATCCTAAATCAGAAGAAATAGATATTGATGATTTAAGATATGGGAAAATTATAATTATGACTGACGCAGATGTTGATGGATCCCATATTAGAGCTTTGTTGCTAACCTTTTTTAATAATAAACCTTTTAATAAGCTTATAGAAAATGGACATATTTATCTTGCGCAACCACCTTTATTCAAAATTAATAAAGGTTCTAAAGCTATTTATATTAAAGATGAAAAACAACTTGACCAATATATTTTAAGCAATTCAAAAACCATCAAAAAATTTAAAAAAGGTTCAAGGGAATTTTTAAAGTGTTACGATGAAGAAAAATCTAGAATGAGCATACAAAGATTCAAAGGTTTGGGAGAAATGAACCCAGAGGAACTGTGGAATACAACTTTAAATCCTGATACAAGAAGTTTATTGCAAGTTCAATATTCTAAAGATTTGAAAAAGGATCAGAATATTATTCATACCTTGATGGGCAATGATGTAGCTGCAAGAAAAGATTTTATTGTTTCCAATGCAATAAATGTTTTAAATTTAGATATTTAAAAAGTGAAGTTCGTTGAAATTTCAAAACTCTTTTCATTAAACAAACCCACATACGTTAATCTTAGATGGATTGCTTATATAGGTCAAATAATTGCAATTTTAGCTGTTGAGTTTTTATTTAAATTTAATTTTGAATATTATTTATGTTTTTTTATAATATTTTTAAGTATTTTAACAAATATTTATTTACAATTTGTAATTAAAGAAAACCAATTAGATAATACAGTTTCCACTTATTTTTTAGGTTTTGATATATTTCAACTAGGAATTTTACTATATCTTACTGGTGGAATAACTAACCCATTTATTATTTTAATAATAGTTCCTTCAGTATTCTCTTCACAATATTTGAAAATAATAAGTTCTGTGATTTTAGTGATATTATCTATTTTAACTTTAACGTTTTTAAGTTTTTTTTATAGAGAATTGCCAAGTCCAGGAAATTTACATTTTCATGCACCTGATTATTATCTTTACGCAGTCCCATTATCTATAGTTATAGGGTTGATTTTTTTAGTATATTTTGGAGTAAAATTTGGTGAAGAAAATAGGTTTAGAAAGCAAGCTTATGATCAAATTCAAGAAATAATGGCAAAAGAAAATGAACTTCTTTCGTTAGGAGCCCAGGCAGCGGCAGCAGCTCATTCGCTTGGAACACCGTTATCTACAATTTTATTAACAGCAAAGGAATTACAAAAAGAATACAAAAATGAAGAAAAATTTTCTAAAGATCTCGATTTATTAGTGAGTCAAAGTAATAGGTGCAGCGAAATACTTAAAAAATTATCTTTAAATCCTAACTTAGAAGATAAATTTATTAGCTCAAATATTTTCATAAGTGACTACGTCAATGAAATCGTTAGTTCTTTTCAAGAAATTAGCAAAAAAAAATTTTTTATCAATATAGACCATTTTAAAAAAAAAAATAAAAACTAACAAGTCTGCTGAAGTTATTTATGGACTTAGAAATTTTATTGGGAATGCAAACAAATATAGCAAAAGTAAAGTAGAAATCTTTTTAGAAAGTGATAATAAAGAAACTATTATAACTATCAAAGACGATGGGCCAGGATTTCCTAAAGATTTAATTGAAAAATATAAATTAGGATTGCCTTATATAAGAACAAAAAGAGAAGAAAAAGTTTCAAGTTACGGATTTGGGCTTGGAACTTTTATAGGTAAAACTCTTTTAGAAAAAAATTTTGCAGTTTTAAATTTTGAAAATAGTAAAGAAAAAAATGGAGCCATTGTAAAAATTTTATGGAACAATCAAAATCTAAAAAAAATTAATTAAGTTTTTTCTTATTTTCAAATAATCCACTTAATTGACTTATCATTACATCACCAAGTTCTTGAACGTCTGCTATTTTAATTGCCTTTTTATAGTATCTCGATACATCGTGACCTATTCCTATAGCTAAGATTTCTATATCGCTTTTTTCTTCGATAAATTTGACTGTCTTTTTTAGATGCTTTTCTAGAAAGTCACCAGCATTTACAGAAAGTGTAGAGTCGTCGACTGGGGCACCATCAGATATTACCATTAAAATTTTTCTTTCTTCTTTTCTTTTTTTTATTCTATTGTACGCCCACATAATCGCTTCCCCGTCAATATTTTCTTTTAATAGTCCTTCTTTAAGCATAAGACCTATATTTTTTTTTGAAATTCTCCAATGGGTATCTGCACTTTTATAAATTATGTGTCTTAAATCATTTAGTCGACCAGGATTTTTAGGTTTATTATTTTTATTCCATTCCTCTCTACTTTTTCCACCTTTCCAGTTTTTTGTTGTAAAACCCAGAATTTCTACTTTTACAGAACATCTCTCTAAAGTTCGAGATAAAATATCTGCACATAAAGCTGCAATTGTAATTGGACGCCCTCGCATAGAACCAGAATTGTCAATTAACAATGTAACAACTGTATCTTTAAAGTCTAATTCCTTTTCTTTCTTAAACGAAAGAGAATTATAAGGATCCATAATAATCCTTGGAAGTTTTGAACTATCTAACAATCCTTCTTCTAAATCAAACTCCCAAGATCTGTTTTGTTTAGCAAGAAGTTGTCTCTGTAATTTATTTGCAAGTTTAGTTATAAGATCCTGAAAGGTAATAAGTTGTTGATCCAAAGTTTTTCTTAATTTGACTATTTCTTCTTCAGTTTCTAATTTATCAGCTTTTGAAATTTCATCAAACTGGCTAGAATAAATTTTATAATTTTTATCTATTGAGCTGGCATTCATTTTTTGTATTACTTTTTCATTGGTTTGACTTTCAGATTGAGTATCAACAATTTGTTCATCCATAGAATATTGATCAATATTATAATCTCCCTCTATTCCAGTTTGATTTTCCTCTTCTTTACTGTTTTGTTCTTCTTTTTCGTTATTTTGTTGATTATTATTTTCAATATTGTCCTCATTTTCTTGAGAGTCTTTTTCTTCATCTTCTGAGTCAAGAATGTCCATTTTTTCTAAAAGCTCTGAAAATTTTGAATTATATAATTCTTGTTTTTCAGTATTTTTCGATAAAAATTCAATTTGATTGTTAAATGATTTATCAAAATCTTTTTTCCAAAAACCTAATATTTCACTTGATAAATTATTTAATTTAATTTTTAAAAAATTTTGTAACATATATAACTCAAAGGCTTCGGTTATATTGACATCGTCCCTACTTTTTAACTGATCTTTACGTTTTAAATTAATTTTTTGAATGTAGTTTTCATTTATATTTTTAGAAACTCCCTTTAGCATTTTGGAACCTAAAATTTCATATCTGATTTTTTCAGCTATATCATACAATGATTTGCAAGAGGGATTTTTTGGTAAATATTTTTGATATATTTCTTTATTAGAAAATTTTTTTTTTAAAGCTTCTGAATCTGCTTCAGCTCTAAATTTTACAAAATCATTTTTACTATTTAAATTATCTAACTCAAAAAAATTTGTGTCTTTTGAAACTTTATTTTTTTTATCGACATTAGGTTTATAATCATCGGATATTACTTTTATAGTTGA
>MDSZ01210478.1_pt1 | contig 12535 bp, 12 predicted proteins | sample 811201 | NCBI WGS metagenome assembly MDSZ01 (sample SAMN05326647, study PRJNA326480) | marine metagenome | isolation source: seawater | place: Indian Ocean: North | collected 2010
CTATGAAAGAGGTAGATATTCTGACACAAAGGGCAAAAAAAAATGGAGCAAAAATAATTAAGCAACCCTATAGAACATATTATCATTGGTACCAGTCAGTAATCATTGACCCAGAAAAAAATATCTTTAGAATTAATAAAGTACTTCCTGCTAAAGATAGATCGCAAGCACCAAAATAACAATAATATAAAAATTTTATTTTCTGTCTTCTCTTATATAAGGCGTACCTAAAGAACTAGGTGCACCTTGGCCTGAAGAGTCACGAACTGCTGCATAAATTAAAACTGCTAATGTGGCAAGATAAGGTGTCATATGAAGAAAATATTGAGGGATTGAAATACCTGTTGCAAGGACTCTTGGAATTAGAGCTTCTATACTTCCAAAAAGCAATCCCCCCAATAGAGCTCTCCATGGGGACCATCTTGCAAAAATTACTAAAGCGATAGCAATCCAGCCCCTTCCATACGTCATATCAAATGCAAAAACTTTTGCAGAAGCTAACGATAAGTAGCCCCCCGCTAAACCGATTAATGCGCCACCAATTATGACACACATAAATCTATAATATGTTACATTTATTGCGTTTGAGTCTGAAGCTTGTGGGTTTTCTCCTACAGATCTTAACTCAAGTCCAAAACGTGTATAAAATAATAGCCACCATACAAGTAAACATAAAAGTAAAGTTATATAAAACATTACATCTTGATTAAATAATATCTTACCAATAACTGGAGTATCAGTTAAAAAACTAATCTCTAATTTTTGAATCCCTTTAACCGTTTTATCTGCCCAGTTTGGACCTATGAAGCCAGTTAAACCAGAACCAAAAAAAACTAATGTAATTCCACTAACTACTTGGTTTGCTCGTAGCAATACTATCAAGACAGCAAAAACAAAGCTCAGGATTATACCAGCGAGCATAGAACCAAAGAGTCCAATTATAATATTGTCACTCACATCAATATAAAATGCTATACCAGCTAATGCACCACATAACATTATCCCTTCTGCTCCTAAATTTAAAACCCCTGCTCTTTCATTAATAATTAAACCAATTGAAGCAAGAATAAGAGGAACAGCAAAGACTGGGGTAGCAGCTAACCAATTTATAATAAATTCCATTAACTACTCCTATGTAACCTAACAAATAATAATCTATAACGAATAAAAAACTCTGACGCCGTAATAGAAAGAACGATAATTGCTTGAATTAGACCTATAATTGAGTCAGGTAAATTATAAAAAACTTTCATACTTTCTCCTGCGACATAAAGACCGCCCATTAAAAAAGCTACTAAAACTATTTTGAATGGCTTATTACCTGAAAGGAAGGCTATTACAATTCCTGAAAATGCATAGCCCAATACCATAGGTGGAGACAGTCTAAATTCATGGGCGCTTGCAATAACAAAACCTGTTGCACCAGCTAAAGCACCAGAGGCCATAGCAGATATGACAGTAATAATTGCAACAGGCAACCCTATTGCTAATGCCATATTTTGATTAGCACCAACAAACCTAGATTGAAAAGCAAACCTAGTTTTTTCAAATGCCCACCAAATAATAATTACTGCAAATATCGCAATTAGTATTCCCCAATTTAATTCTTCCCATCCAATTTGAGGAATTCTCTCAAATGAATCATATTGTTCACTATGTGGCCATTGATCTACAGGATCTTTCCATGCCCCATATACCTGATGAAGTACAAAATAAAATGCAAAATAATTAAATAATAAAGTAGTTATAATTTCATTTATTTTTAATTTTACTTTTAATAATGCTGGCGGTAATGCCCATAAAGCACTAAATAACAAACTTAAAATTAACATTACAAATAAACGGGTACTTTCTGGTCCAATATCATAAATTGCAATCATTGTACAACCAACAGTTCCCATAAAAATTTGACCCTCAATTCCAATATTCCAGTAATTTATTCTAAATGCTATTGCGGCACATAAACCAACTAGAATTAATGGAGTTGCTTCAACGATAACATTTGACACACCAGAAGAATTAAAAAATGTAAATACAATAAATTCCTCATAGATTGAAGAAAGATCTACACCTACATTAATTAAAATACTTAGAGAAACTATTAAACCAAACAATAATGCACAAGTAAGAACATAAACTCTACGGATCTGAGGAATCTCTTGTCTCACTTCAATTGTAATTCTGTTATTTAAAAAAAATTGCATCACAAATACGCATTTCTATCTATTATCAACCATAAGTTTACCGACAGTTAGTCTATCTGCTGGTGATTCAAATTCGCCAACAATTTTTCCTTTATTTATTACCCCTACTCTATGCGAAACTGATAAAACTTCATCCAGGTCTTCACTAATCATCAAAACAGCCGCACCTCTTGAAGCAGCATTTTTTAGCCCCTCATGAACATCCTGACATGCACGCACATCTAGACCTCGTGTCGGTGAATGGACAATTAATAACTTGGAATTTGATGTTAACTCTCTAGCTAATACTAATTTCTGTGCATTACCTCCTGATAATAGACGAGATTTAGTATTTATTTTTGCACCTTGAATTTCGTTTTCTATTATTATTTCGTTTGTTTTTTTATTTATTTCTTTCCAATTAACCCATAGTGAGTTTCCAAAATTCTCAAAGCTCATTCTCGAAATTGCAAAATTTTCCATAACTGAAAGATCTCCAGCCATTGCATATCTGTAACGATCTGCTGGAATAAAGTTAATACCCAACTTCCTTAACATTTTTGGATTGTAATTATTGATATTTTTTTGATTAAAATAAATTATATCACCAGAGTCGAATGTTCTTATCCCCATAAGAATATCTGCAAGTTCTGACTGACCATTACCACCTACACCAGCAATACCAAATATTTCGCCTGTATATAATTTAAAATCAATTTTATTCAAAGCAATTGTACCATTCGACCTTATTAAATCTAATTGACTAATATGAAGAATTTCTTCACCAGTTTTTTGATTTTTATGACTTATATAATTTTTTGCATCGCCAACCATAAGATAAGAGAGATCATCTGCATTAACTCCTTTAGTAGGTTTACCCGACTCTACTGTTTTCCCTCCACGCATGACAGTTACCCTATCAGCGTGTTTTAAAACTTCTCTTAGTTTATGAGTAATGATAATTACACTTCTATCTTTCAATGCATAAGTTTTTAGAGAATTTAAAAGATTATCTGCTTCCTCATCTGTCAAAACGGCAGTCGGTTCATCTAGAATCAGTATTCTTGCACCCCCAATAAGTGCTTTAGAAATTTCTACTCTTTGTTGTTCAGAGATAGAAAGTGAATCAATTCTTGCATCAGGGTCTATGGAGAAACCAATTTTTTTTGGAATATCAGAAATGGCTTTTAATACCAAATCTTTGTCTAAACGCCACCAAGAGTTTTTAAAGCTGAGCATAATATTTTCAAGAACAGTCATATTGTTCACTAATTTGAAATGCTGATGAACCATACCTATACCCAATGCCCTTGAATCAGATGGGCCTTTTATTATTGCTGTTTTCCCCCCAACCTTAGTAATACCTTTTTCTGGATTATATAATCCAGAAACAATATTCATTAGTGTAGATTTTCCAGCACCATTCTCACCCAATAAAGCATGTACTTCTCCCCAACCTGAAGAAAAAAAGGCATCTATAAGAGCAGGGTTCCCATCAAAGCTCTTACAGATGCCTTCTAATTCTAAAGCAGAATTAATCATAAAAATAAAAACAAAATATTTTTACCACATAAAATACAGGTTAATTGGTAGTACCGATTACGCCTTTAATAAGGTAATCCATACCCCATAGATCTCCAACCGATGCTGATTTTCCTGCAGGAACTCTCTCAGTGCCAGCTTGATCAACTATAGGGCCTTCCCAAATATTTTTGCCGTTAATTATTGCTTTTCTCTCTGCCATAACTTTTTCAGCTACATCTTTTGGAACATCATCTGTCAACACTATATCAGTCATTGAACCTAGACCCTCAAAAGCGCCAAACTTACTTGGTTCCCACTTACCATCTACAATTTGCTTTACTGTAGGAGTAAGAAACCTATCCCAAACCCAAACTGATGAGCAAACACTCGATTTAGCAAATTCACTCATGTCTCTATGGTGACCAGTTGAATAAATTCCTTTCTCTTGAGCAACTATTTGAGGAGTAGGTGTGTCAACATGTTGGCCAATAACATCAATGCCTTTTTCAGCAAGTGCTTCCGCTGCCGCTCTTTCTTTAACGGGGTCATACCAACCACCAGTATAAACAACTGTTAATGTAACATTTGGATTCATTTTTCGGGCACCCATCAAATAGCCATTGACTGTCCAATTTACCAGTCCTATTGGGACAGCTGCTACAAAACCAATTTTTCCTGTTTTTGTCATTGCTCCAGCAACCATTCCACAGAGGTATTGACTCTCATAAGTTCTCCCATAATAACTCATAAGATTCTTCCCATTATTTGTTGTACCAGCGGCATTTACAAATGCAACATCAGGATATTTTTCTGCTAATTCCTTAAGTGCATCACTGTAACCAAAAGCACTAGCCATAATAATGTTGTATCCTCTTTTTACAAACTTATCGACAGCCGGCTTTAACTCAGAAGCAACTTCAGGAATTTTCTCAACATAAGGAATTTTCATTCCTAATGATTTTTCCATCCTAATTCTGGCTTCATCATGAGCTTGAACCCAACCACCATCATTTTTTACATTAAAGTATATTTTTACAGGCTTTGCTTTACCTTTCAGTTTGAATGGTTCTGACTGTGCAGCAAATGAAAAAATAACCAGTGATGCAATTATTAAGGACATCAAACCTAAAAATCTAGATATTACCACTTTTTCCTCCCAGTGAATAATTTAAAAATTCGCCACCAAGGTAATAAAATTACAAATACTAATCTATTTAAAAAATCAAATTTTATGGAAAAAATTAAATTTATTCATTTTTATACACAGGTTATTAAATTCAATGCCACATAATGTCATAGTTAATGAAAGTATTATGAATTATACAATTTATGATATAATATTTGCCTATTAGATTTTTAAATATCTATTTATTGGGCTCACAAAATGTCAGTAACTATTATTCTAGAAATAAAAGCCAAACCAGGAACTAGTTCTGAAATTATAGATAATCTTAGAGAGGTTTTACCTGATACTAGAAGATATGATGGATGTCTTGGTTTAAAAACATATCAAAACCAAGAGAACCCTGACGTTATTGTTTTAGTAGAGGAATTTGAAAGCAGAGAAAAGTATTCTAAATACTTATCTTGGCGTCAAAATACAGGTGTTTTTGATAAACTAGCTTCAAAGCTTCAAGAACCACCCTCAATTAGATATTTTGATCTTACAGATGTTTAAGTTTTAAAAAGATGCATTAAGATATATCGAAAGGAAAAAGTTATGGTTGATTTTGGTGTCTTTCTCCCAAACGGATCAAATGGATATCTTATGAGTAGTGCTTATAAACCATACGCCCCCACATTTTCTGATAATTTACAAATTACCCAATTGGCAGAACAAAATGGATTTGATTATGTCTTGCCTATGATTAAATTTAGGGGTTTTGGTGGAGATACAGGTTGCTGGGATGAATGCCTTGAGCCATTTAATCTTGTAGCAGGTTTGGCTGCAAAAACTGAAAAAATAAAGTTTTTCCCTACTGTCTCAATGCCAGCTGTTCACCCAACCTATGCTGCTAGAATGATTTCAACATTAGACCAAATAAGTGACGGCAGAACTGGACTTAATGCGGTTACAGGATGGAATAAACCTGAATATTCTCAAATGGGTCTTTGGCCAGGCGATGAATACTATAGTGATAGGTATACACTCGCAGCTGAGTATGTAACTATTCTACGAGAGCTATGGCAAAATGGAGAAACAACTTTTGAAGGAAAATATTTTAAACTTACCGATTGTAAATGTTTTCCAGTCCCTAATTCTCATATTGATATAGTTAGTGCTGGACAATCAAAACAAGGTTTAGATTTTGTTGAAAATTTTGCAGATTATAGATTTATTATTGCTAACCCAAATGCACTAAAAAGATTAGAAGAGGAAGTTCATTCCAATAAAAAAAGAAAGTTTGGAAATTATCTTCTTTTTCACTTACTTGCTCGAGAAACTGATGAAGAAGCAAATAAAACAGTAAAAACGATTGTGGAAAAAGCAGATATTCCAGCAATTGAAACTATGTTATTTGGTGGGTCAGGTGATAAAAACAAAGAAGGAACTCTAGAAGCACTGAGACAGGCTAAAGATGCACCTGTTGAAGAGGGCAATATGGCTTTTGGAGCTCACCCATGCATTTATGGCTCATTCACAAATGTTGCAGAGAAGATAAATGATATCATTGAAAAAACCCAACCAGCAGGATTTATGTTCGCTTGGGCTGACTTTAAAGAGGGAATAAAAGATTTTGGAGAGAAAATTCTCCCTAAAATAGAAATTAACAGAAGGTAAGAAAATGAATTTAATGGGAAAAACAATACTTATAACAGGTGCTAATAGAGGCATAGGCAAATCTTTAGTTCTTGAGTCTATAGAAAAAGGAGCTTCAAAAATATACGGTACTTCAAGAAAAGAAGGATCCTTAGATCTTAATAATAATAAGGTTGAAGAAATTATTATGGAGGTAAGAGATATAGAATCTGTAAAAAAAGCGATGAACAAAATATCTTCTCTTGATATTTTGATAAATAATGCAGGTGTTTTGCATAATGTCCCTATTTTATCAGAAGAAGAACAACTTAAATATGCTAAGGAAGAAATCGAAGTAAATTATCTTGGCCCTTTGAATGTATGTAATATTTTTTGGCCGTTACTAGCTAAAAATAAGTCCAGTGACAACAAAGGAGTTATAGTCAATGTAATGTCTACATTAGCTAAAGTAACATATCCATTTTGTGGAACCTATTGTGCCAGCAAACATGCTACTCTTGCCTTGACCCGAGGTCTACGAGCTCAACTCAAAGATTTAAATATTGATGTTTTAGAAGCTTATCCTGGATTGACTGATACAGATATGACAGAGGGACTTGATCACCTCCCAAAAGTTACCCCATTAAAAGTTGCAAAAAAAATAATCACTGCAATTGAAAATAATCAACAAGAAGTTTATGTAGGAGATGACTCAATCGAAATGGCGGATCATATACTTAAGGACCCTCAAGGGGCTCAAGAAGAAGCAAATCAGTATATGCCAGATTCTCTAAAGATCTGATTTGATTAAAATGAAAGACTAATTCAAGTTAATTATAAAATTAAATATCTTTCTTGATTTAAGTGCTTATAATTCTACTTATTTCTTTTAATTGATTTTCAGATAAGTTGCACTTCAATGAATTTACATTTTGTTCCACTTGCTGAGCTGATGTTGCTCCAGCAATGATACTTGAGACATACTTTTTGGAGGCCAACCATCGAAATGAAATATCAAGTAATTTCAAATTATATTTATCGCAAAAATTTTCTAAAGACTCTATTTTTATCCAATTTTCATCAGACATATATTTATCTACTAGTTGTGGCCATGCTAAAAATCTAGAATTCTCAGGAAAGTATTTATCTTTTTTATATTTCCCTGTGAGAAAACCACTAGCTAAAGGAAAATATGGCAATAAACTCATTTTATGATTCTCAATTTCAGTTACCAAGTTTTCCTCAATATCTCTAACAAGAAGAGAATATTCATCTTGAGAAGAAATAAACATTTTATCAAATTCATCTTTAAAAATATTTTGAGATAAAATTAACTGTTGAGACGAATAGTTTGAGCAACCAATATATCTTACTTTCCCCTCGGAAATCAAATTCTCTAGGGCTCTCATTGTTTCCTCAGGATCAGTATTGAAATCCGGGCGGTGAACTTGATATAGATCAATCCAATCAGTCTTTAACCGCTTTAAACTTGATTCAATTGCCTTAAGAATATATTTAGCTGAGGCACCAGACATCTCGCCGTCTTTATCCATGGGCATACCAAATTTAGTAGCTAAAATAATTTGTTTACGATCATTACCTAAAATATCTCCAATAAATTCTTCTGAACCACCTTTATTTCCATAAACATCTGCTGTGTCAAAAAAGTTTATACCTAATTCTAATGCTTTATTAATAACTAATTTAGAAGTTTCAAAATCAATTCTACTTGAAAAGTTATTACAGCCTAAACCGATTAAAGAAACCTCTAAATCTGATTGGCCTATTTTTCTAAATTCCATTTCGTTTGCCCCTGTATATAATTACAAAAGGATAACATAAAGTACCCTATAAAATTGAATTAATGTATTGAATATAAATTTTACCATAGTTATACATAAAATATCTAATTGATTAAATTTTAATAGAGAAAACCAATGAAAATGATAAAAAAACTAATTGTACTAATTCTTTTTATAATTCTTCCTATCATATCTGCACACTCAAAAGAGATAACCCTGAAAAAAATTACTACTCTTGAATATCCCTGGGGTTCTTCTTTTATTGATAATAATAATCTATTAGTTTCAGAAAAATACGGGAAAATTAAGTTGATAAATATAGAAAGTAAGAAAATTACTAATATAGATCATAACCTTAATTTTTCTTCGAAAGGACAAGGCGGGCTTCTAGATATTTTATATCAAGATGGTTTTGTATGGATTTCATACTCTGAAAAAAGAAATCTAATTTCTTCTAGCACATCAATAGCAAAAGGGAAATTTAAAAAAAATAAAATAATATTTGAAAATATTTTTCAAGCAAATCCTCCAATAAACTCAGGCCTTCACTTTGGTTCTAGGCTTGCTATTAAAAATAACTATTTATTTGCATCCATAGGAGAGAGAGGCCAAGGAATGATTGCTCAAGATCCAACAAAACATCCAGGTAGCATCATACGAATTCACCTTGATGGAAGTATCCCAAAAGATAACCCTAAATATGAGGGACTAAATAATTGGCTACCAGAAATATATCAAATAGGTTTAAGAAACCCTCAAGGATTAACTCTTTCTCCTTTTGATAATAAAATTTATATAAGTAATCACGGGGCAATGGGTGGAGACTGGTTTGGAGAGGCAAAGAAAGGTGGGAACTATGGTTGGAAGATACTTGGCTGGGGAGGTAAAAATTATTCAGGAATTCCAATTGGGCCAAAATGGAAACCAGGATTTACAAAAGCAATAAGGTATTGGGTGCCTTCAATAGCTGTTAGTGCTATTGCCATTTATAAAGGTGAAGAATTTAATAACTGGAATGGTAAAGCTTTGATTACTTCTCTAAAGGACATGTCCGTCAGAACACTAACATTTGATAATAAAAATATAGTCAAAGAAGAAATAGTATTAAAGAATCAAATAGGAAGAATAAGAGATATACAAATTCATCCTTCTAATGGAAAAATATATTTGTTGAGTCAAGATTCTTTATGGCTGATGGAAAAAAATTAAGTTATAAATATCCCCAGAGATTTGGCAACCATAAAGCTAATACCGGGAAGCAAGTCACAAGAGCTAATCTAACTAAATCTGCCCCTGCAAATGGAGCTATACCTTTAAATATTGTCGTTATAGGAAGATGTTTTGCCATTCCATGCATCACAAAAACATTCATTCCAATTGGAGGTGTTATCATTCCTATTTCCATAACAATAACATTTATTACTCCCCACCATATTGGATCAAAACCTAAATTGACTATTAGTGGATAAACAAAAGGAAGTGTTATGACCATAGCTGCGACGGTATCAAAAATGCTTCCTAGTATAATAAACATTATGTATAAAAGTATAAGAATTATATATTTGTTTAGACCCAAATCTTCAATTGAACTGACAATTGTTTCAGGTAAACCAGATAATGTCATAAAAAAAGAAAAAATATGAGCACCGATTATGATAACATATATCATACCTGTTGTACTTGCTGCATCAATGAGGGTCTCTAGAAATGAATTCCAAGTAATTTTTTTTCTAAATAATGCAAAAAGAAAAGCAATAACAACTCCAACTGAGGCAGACTCTGCTGGAGAAAAAACTCCTGTATAAAGACCTACTGAAACAATAACTGCTAAAGTTAAAACTCCCCATGAAGCTCTTAGAATCTTAAGGCGCTCACTCCAAGGTAGTTTTGGCCCAGGTGGGCCCATTTCAGGTTTTACAAAAACCAAAACCCTTATAGCAATGAAGTATACAACTATTGATAATAGACCAGGAATTAAAGCAGCTGCAAATAAAGCAATAATAAACTGCTCAGTTAAAATTCCGTAAATTATCATTACAATTGAGGGGGGTATTAACATTCCTAATGTTCCACCTGCAGCAATACTCCCTGCTGAGAGCATTGGGGAATAACCCCTTTCTGCCATTTCTGGTAATGCTATTCTTGTCATAGTAGCTGTTGTAGCTATTGAAGAACCACTAACAGAACCAAACCCTCCACAAGCTCCAACAGTTGCAATTGCTAGACCACCTCTAAGATGACCAAAAAAAGCATAAGCTAACCTATATAAATCTTGAGCAAGACCACTTAAGTTAGCAAAAGCACCCATAAGTATAAAACTAGCGACAACTGCTAATCCTTCACTCGTTACAACTGATCTACCTTCTGCTCCAAATAACCCATAAGCAGGTTCGAAACCAATTAAATAACCAATGGTTATAAAACCTGTTATCCCCATAGCAACACCTATAGGAACATGTAAAGCAATGAAAACAAATAGAAGTATTAAGCCTAATATACCGATTAAAACAGGGGACATTTTTAATTATTCTCTTTTTTTTCTAGAGGATCATTTTTATCAAAATTTATTTTTTCGAAAAAAGCAGACTTTATATTTTTAAAAATCATCCAGACTTGAACTGGCAAACAAAAAAGAATTATAACTGTAGCAATCCACCACCAAAAAGCTACAGGAATTTTTTCAACACCAGTTGTTCTATTATTTGCTTGAAGATCTATACCAAGTAAAACAAATTGAGAGGATAGAAAATAAAAAAATACAAGCGTAAGAATAGAGGCGAATAATTCTAAAAATTTTTTACTCACGGGGCCTAGAGCCGCTCCTAAAAATTCAATACTGACATTCTTTCTATGTAGCAAAACTGCTGGAAATGTTGCGCATATAATTATAGGAAAAGAAATTAAACCCCAGTCTCCGAATCCAGGAATACTTGGGAGTAATAACCATCGCATAAGTGCGTCATACATAGTAAGGAATGACATAAATATAAGGAAAACAAAACCTACAGTAGCGATTATTTTACAAACAAGGTCAAGTCGGTACTGTAGGTTTTCTAGTATTTTCATTAAACTAAAAATTAAAAAGAGTTTTCAATTACTACTCACCCCTCATCTCTTTGAGTAGTTTTTTTGCTGCATCGAAAACTTTTCTATTTCCAGGAGTTTGGTTCGCCCATTCTTCCCAAACAGCTTTTGCTCCATTTTCATACTTTTGAAGCTCAGCTTTAGTGAATGTTACCATTGTATGCTTTCCACCCTCTTTTACCATTTTACGAAGATCAACACCTGCTTTGGCATAAGCTCTACCAGAATCTTCTGCGACCATAAGACCAGCGTTATCTTGAAGCGCTTTTTGTTCTGCTGGGCTTAAACCCTCCCAGGTTTTCTTATTCATAAGCAGCATGAAACCTAATGTACCAACTGGAACATCAACTGTATGAGTGACCAGACCAAAAGATTTAAATGTCTTCATTCCTGACCAACCCTGAATACCAGCAGATAGTGTGCCTCTATTTAACTTATCATTCATATCCTTAGTAGCGGCAGCTTCTGGAATAGCACCAAGTGTTTTTAACCACATACCTTGAGTGGCACCTATTATCCTCACTTTTTTATTTTTTAAATCTTCAAGCTTAGATATTGGCTCTCTAGAAAAGATGGAGGCAGGCTCACCTGCGAACATACCTACTAAATGTGTATCTTCAAAACCGGAAAGCAATCCCATTTCATGTAACTTCCAACTTACAACAGATGCTTCACGGGCTGTTCTAAAAAAGAATGGTAATTCTACTACCTCTAATTCTGGAAATTGACCAGGTGTGTAACCCGACATTACCCAAGCAACATCTGCAACACCTGCTTTCACTAAATCATACTGCTGAAAAGGACTCTTTCCTAGAGACCCACCCCAATAAGCTTTTAGTTCTTTTTTTGATCCAATTTCTTTCAAAGCAGCATTGGCTCTTTCCATCCATGGCATAATTACAAATCTACTACCAAAACCTTTTGCAGAAACAAAAGAACCAACCTTAATTTGATCCGCATTGGTAGCTGAAATAGATACAGCTAAGAACAGCACTGAAAAAACAGGTATAAATAATTTAATTAAAAAATTCTTCATTCTTATCCCCCTAATACTAAATTAATTGATGTATGGTAAATCAAAGAAAAAAATATTCAAGATTTGAAGTAAAATAACCTAAAAAATCCCAAATTTTATATAAATAATTCACTCATTTTATCTATTTTATTGACTCAGCATACCGCACAGACTCTATCATTGATGA
>MDSZ01026542.1_pt1 | contig 12532 bp, 12 predicted proteins | sample 811201 | NCBI WGS metagenome assembly MDSZ01 (sample SAMN05326647, study PRJNA326480) | marine metagenome | isolation source: seawater | place: Indian Ocean: North | collected 2010
ACCTCAAAATATATTTATCATTGCAGCAACAATGTTCGGGGTTGGCTATCATCTTTCATTTGACAATCCGATTGTTAATATCAACAGATTAGACTTTGCATTGCTCCTTCTCTCAACGATATTGATAGCGGGTGCAGGAAACATGATAAATGATTATTTCGATGTTAAAGCCGACCGCGTTAATAAACCACAAAAACTAATCATTACAAAATATGTCAAAAAAAGATGGGCCATTATTTTGCATTGGAGTTTTAATTTTTCGGCACTTATTATTTCAATATATCTGAGTTCTAAATACGGTACATTTTGGTATGTATTTATCAATTTATTAGCCATTAACGCCCTATGGTTTTACAGTGTTTACTTTAAGAAGAAAATCTTTCTCGGAAACGCAGTTATAGCCATATTAACGGGAGTTGTTCCCCTACTAGCACTAAGTTTTTTTGTGTTTTCAAAAGACAGTGGGATTTATGACCAATATGTGGGACATTGGTATGAAAACCCTAGCTTTCACGTTATTTATTTATTGGCCTTCTTTGCAATGATGCAAAATCTCGCCAGAGAGATATGTAAAGACATTACAGATATACCAGGAGACCGAAAAATATTTGTAAAATCTATACCTATGAAATATGGTTTAAAAATGACCAAAATAATCATCAGTATAATTTTGATTACTCAAATCGCTTGCCTCATTACTTTCACTGAACTGTTTAATTTTCGGCTTGAAGATTGGGCCTTTTACATTCTCTTAATTGCCCTTAGCTTGAACATATTCATCATTATTTTGATGGTAAACAACGAGCTCTTCCTAAAATTTAGTCAAGCCCTATTAAAAGTTAGCATGCTCATTGGTCTGAGTGTATTATTTATTTGATATGAACATTATTCTAGGCTCAGGATCACCGAGACGTAAACATCTTTTAAAAGAGATGGGGTATTCATTTGAAGTTTTGGTATCAGATGTAGATGAATCTTTCGATAAATCAATTGATGTATATACAGTTGCCCCCTTATTGGCTCGTAGAAAGGCAAGGCATTTAATGAAGAACCTACAAGAAAAAGCGCTTTTAATTTGTTGTGATACTGTAGTGATTTTTGAGAACGAAATCCTAGGAAAACCCAAGGATAAAAAAGAGGCATTCGATACAATATCTCGTTTATCTGGAAACAAACATGAAGTCATGAGTGCTGTAACTCTCGTCCACGGAAATCAAATTAACGAATTTCAAGAAACAACTGAAATAATATTTAATGAACTGAAAAGCAATGAAATTCAATTCTACATTGATGAAATGAATCCCGTCGACAAAGCAGGTTCATATGGTATCCAAGAATGGATTGGTTTAATTGCCGTCAAAGAAATTAAAGGAAGCTATACCAATGTCATTGGTCTTCCAACACAACGACTGCATCAGGAGCTTCAAAAACTGAACTTGCCTTCTAATTTAATTTAAACTCTACTCTACGACTTTTCGCAGCTTTCAGTTCTTCGTCATCGACACTTGGGGCAATTTCTCTGCTGATTTCTGTATCTCTGTGAGACTTAACCGTTATTCTAGACTCGTCAATACCATTTGCCAAGAAATAACGTTTTGCATAATTTGCTCTCACCATTCCCATATCACTAAACTCCTCTTTGGTAGCTCCCAAACTTTCTTCTTGACTATCTGAGTGTCCGTGAATTACAATGCTTGTAGCAGGGTCATTTTTTAATATGCCAGCAATGTACTTTAGGCTTTCTTTTGAATTTGGCGTCAAGTCTTTTTTACCAAATCCAAAAAACAATTCTTGTGCTTCAACCCTTTCCGCTATAGTCATAGATTCTTCAATATGAATCGCCTTCGTATAGATTAATGTCGAATATTCCTCTGTATGAGCAGATTGGCTATTTACAACACACTTACAATCTTCGTCTGAGTCGATTTGCTTAACAGTCACATTATCAATGTAATAATAAGCATGTTTTAAGGTTTCAACTTCCGCAGTTTTTGGTTTTTTCACTGGAATCCAACGTGTGTTGTCATTTTTATCGAAATTACCAATGGTGATGAATTTTTCATCTCCCTTTGCTGTATAGATTTCACAAACCTGATCCCATCCAAAAAAACCTTGGTGAATTCGATTATTTTTTCCCCTAATCAGATTTTCTGGAGCATTGATGATACCAGATTTACTCGATGGCGCCTCCTTGGTAAAATATGCTCCAATATTGTTACACGCATATTTGGAGGATTCGGCCAATGATACTTTAAATTGAACACAATACTTTAAACCTTTGGATAAAGAGACATTATTTTTCCCTCTAATAAACGGTATGGTTATATAGCTTCTTAGGGAAGATTCTCGTCCTGGTCTGTAGGCAACAAATCCTGCATACAATTTCCCGCCATCCACATCACTCTCCTCGCTTCCAAATGCATTATTTGGAATTCCTGCAACTGAGCCAGCCCCCTTCTGAAAGAGGTCTGCAGCATTTTCTGTAGGAGAAAAAACACCGTTATCTAATAAAGTGATAGACCCAAGCTCCGAAACTTCCTCATCTTCTTGTAATCTTTCAAATGTCATATTCAACATATCAGAGCTTGTAGATTTTCCTTTTTTACCACGTTTTTGTGATAATGCTACATGACTCCCAATGAATAACAATAACGTTAAGGTGATAGATAAATTAAATTTCATAATTTTTAACTGTATTAATAAATGTTTTGACATTTTCAGGGCGAATATCTGGATAAACACCGTGGCCCAAATTTACAATATGCCGTGAACTTTTAAAAGATTTCAACATTTTAAACGTTTCAGACTGAATACGCTCCTCTGAACCATACAAAACACAAGGGTCTAAATTCCCTTGAAGTGTTTTTGACTCTCCACACAAAGATCGAGCAGTCACCATATCCATACTCCAATCCAAACCAATTGTTGTGCATGGTAAATCCATCAAATTCGATAAGGAACTGTATGCCCCTTTTGAAAATACCGTAAATGGTCCTTTCACCGCTTCAACAATTTGTTTAATATATTTCATCCCAAATTCTTGATATTGATTGTGTCCTAAAATACCTGCCCAAGAGTCAAATAACTGTAAGGCATCTGCCCCATGCTTTTGTTGGGCTTTTAGATACGCAATCGTCACATCAGTTATTCGTTGTAGCAATTCATGTGCCAATTGTGAATTGGTGTATAAAAGTTTACGTGTTTGCGAGAATGTTTTAGAACCAGAACCCTCAACCATATAACACAAAATAGTCCATGGTGCTCCAGCAAAACCTATAAGAGGAACTCTATTATTTAATTTTCTTTTTGTCAATGAAATAGCCTCTAGAACGTATGCCAGCCTATCCTCAACATCAATATCATTATCAATTAAAGCTAAATCTGATTCATTCTTAATGGTCTTTTCAAACCAAGGACCCTTTTTCTCAATCATTTGATAAGTCAAACCCATCGCATCAGGAACAACAAGAATATCTGAAAAAATAATTGCAGCATCAACTCCCAATAAATCAACTGGTTGTACAGTAACTTCAGAGGCCAAATCAGGCGTTTCTGCAAGCTCTTTGAACCCCGAAACACTTGCCCGAACTTCTCGATACTCAGGTAAAATCCTACCTGCCTGACGCATCAACCACACAGGGTAGCGTTCTATTTCTTGACCACGTGAGGCTCTTAAATATAAATCGTTTTCCAATTTCATGAAATGCAAATATATAAAGGAATACTCACCAATCTATAGGAGTCAATTTATTCATCAATAAATAATCATTTGCTTTACTGAAATGCTTACAACCAAAAAAACCTCGGTACGCCGATAAGGGTGATGGATGGGCGGAATACAAAACCTTATGCTTTCCTTCATCTATAAGCCCCCTTTTGTGCCCTGCTTTTGCACCCCATAGCATAAAAATAAGATGCTCTTTTTGTGTGGAAAGCATTTTAATTACACTATCTGTAAATTGCTCCCAGCCAATACCTTTATGACTATCAGGCCTACCTTCTTCTACTGTCAGAACAGCATTTAGGAGTAATACTCCCTGCTCAGCCCATCTGCTAAGATTCCCATTCTCTGGAAATGGCTTCCCAATATCATTATTTATTTCCGAAAAAATATTTTTTAGACTTTTAGGAAATGGTTTGACATGGTCATTAACCGAAAAGGATAATCCATGTGCATGACCTCTTGTGGGATAAGGATCCTGCCCTAAAATAATCACTTTGGTCTGATCAAAAGGACATAAGTCGAAAGCACGAAAAATATCCGCACCTTTTGGAAATATCCTATCCGTATTATTCAGATATAATTCTTTGACTTCCTGAGTAAGTTCTATAAAATATTTTTGCTCAAATTCATCATTCAGTACTCTTTTCCATGAAGACTCTATGCGAACATTCATTTTAAGTCAATTAGAGCTGTCCAAAGAGATATTTTTCCATTGTCCATTCTCGGCCAAACAGGTCTAATCACATTGTCTTGAGCCGCAATATTCAGATAATCACCGAAAAAGACATACGGATTTGGCTCAAAAGATTTTTCTGAAATCAATTGCTCTTTCATACTTAAACCGCCATCCATACTACAAGCCCACATAACATCTGTTGCCTTTGATCCCCGTTTTTTTCTATAATAAACAAAATGAAGATTTCCATTGCTCGGATCAACGGTAAGCCAAGTCAAAAAATGATTGTATTTAGAAGTTTCCTTATGTACTTTTTTGGGCTTTGTCCAAGTTTTACCATTATCAGCAGACATAGATAGCATCACAGAGGTCTGTCCTGTTGACATATCCTGTATCGTCCAATTCAAATATAAATTACCATAGTTTGGGGACAACTTTGAATGGTCACTAACAAATACAGGTAAACCATTTGATCGAAAAAAATCTTCAACCTCAATATTCCATCCTCCCTGATGGTCAAATAAATGTTTTTCATTTTCTAACCATGTTTCTCCTTTATCTTTAGATACCTGGAGCATGAGGCCTTTTGGACCAGATCAAACCACAAATAGCTCTCCGTTTTTACCCAAAGCAGGCATTGCTCCTTCAACGGTATTGTCTCCATCAAGACAATCACCACCAAATTTTGAAATACGCCTTGGAGAAGTCCAGGTATTTCCATCATCACTCGATTTTGAAAATACAATTATTGAGGAATCTTTAGGGTCAGCGGAATCATAAGCATCAAACTGAGTCCAAGTCATGTATATTTCATCAGTTTGAGGATCAATGACTATCCAATGCTTATCTTGTACCTTCGTACCATTGGGTTCAGGAGCTGTTCCATTATTAAAATGCTTATCAATTTCAATCGCTTTTTGACAAACAATACGGTCAAGATGACTCGTCTTCTTATAGGAAGCCAAATGAAAATAAAATACATTACCTTTTGAATTGAACTTGATTACAGGATCTCCATAAACACCAAAAGAACTTTTTAATTGTTTTGACTTCCAAGTTAGGCCTCCATCCTTGGAATAATGATATCCGTCCAGAATCGAACCAACAGCCATGTGCTGATTATTAAATGGGTTTATATCTATGGATGGTTCGCAGCCACTGTAAGAATATGAATTTTTCGTAAGTGGAATCTGTACGTTTTTATACTGTCCACAGACAGTAAATCCAAAAACTAAAAATAAAATGCAAACTGAATTAGCGAAGCCAGTAATTAAGAAGTTTAGGTTTTTCATTTGTTAATGTCAAATAAAATTTGGGTTTGAATCTATTGGTCATTTTGAATTCGACCGAAAATAAAATATCATCACGTGAAATTAATAATTCTAATTCATCGCCATTCTCAAGAGTTTGCATTACACTTTCAATGTCATTTTTGCCAACCCTATATCCATTACATCCAATGATTTCATCATTGACACTCAAACCCGCATCTTCAGCTGCAGAATTGGAGCGTATAGACTTAATAATGGCTTTACCTCCAGAGGTCGAAATTGAAGCTCCAAAATCGGGATAAGACTTGCTTACATCCAGAACATCAACACCAATTCGTCCAAAAATTTTTGAATAAGGTGGGATTTCAGTTCCGTCAATATATTTCGCATAAAATTCATCCAAGTTTTTACCTACAAATGACTCCAGCTCTTTTTTGAATTCTTTTGAGGTAAAGCCCCTTCCTTTATTTTCATAAAAATTGGAATATAAGGCCTGTAGAAAATGATCTAAACATTTTTTACCATTGCTATTTTCGATTATCATTACATCTAATAAAGCCGCAATAATTGACCCTCTTGAATAATAAGACATACTTGTGTTTGAGCTATTTTCATTCGGTCTGTATGCTTTAACCCAAGCGTCAAAGCTAGCGTGTGCCAATGGTTGAACTCTTGAACCCTCAGACCCTTCAACATAATTTATCGCACTCTCTATTTTGCCTAACATTTGATGCTGTGAATAATATCCTGACCTCAACAAAATAAGCTCGTCGTAGTATGAAGTAAATCCTTCCATAACCCAAAGCAAGTCCGTGTAATTCTCTTGATTGTAATCAAAAGGGCCTAATTCAATGGGTCTAATTCTTTTTACATTCCAAAGATGGAAATATTCATGCGCCACAAGACTCAAAAACTTGACATAATTTGATCCGCTATAGGTCCATCTATTTACGCTAAGGGTGGTGGAGTTTTTGTGCTCAAGCCCACCTTGACCATTCACTACATTATGAATAATAAACAAATACTCTTTATTCGGATTCTGACCAAAAACCTTTGTTTCCTCCTCAATGATTTTGGTCATATCATTTCGCAAATCTTCAATCACATAATTCCCATCACCATATATAGCTAAGGTATGTTTTACTCCGGCCGCATTAAATTCAAAAACGATTTGATTTCCAATTTCAATAGGACAATCCACTAACTGATCATAATCGGAATAATTGTAAGTGAATTTTTCTTTGGCCTTTGGCAGAGCAGTTGAAACTTTAGTAAATCCTTCGTAAGGTATAACTTTTAATGAACCACTTATGTCCAAATAATCTTCAACAAACATAAATACACCACTTCCACTTACAAAACCGTGAGTCAAATCCAAAAATGAGGTACGAACAGAAAGCTCGAAAGCATATACCTCATATTTTATGACTACATTCTGTTTGTTTCCCTTTTTAATAGACCAGCTATTTTTTCTGGTCTTTTTTATTTCAAGTGGATTACCCTTTTCATCAAATGCTTTTACCAAATTGATGTTCTTTGAGAACTCCCGAACTAAATACGACCCTGGAGCCCAAACAGGTAAAGAAATGTTAAGCTCTTTCTGATTAAAATCATTAAGCTCCATTTTGATATGATAGTAATGATTTTGCGGCTTGGGCATTGAGAGCTCATAGTTGACTGTTTGCGCATAAATAAAACTGCCCAATAAAAAAATTATAAGAGATAAAGTGAGTTTCATTTTAAAGTAAAATTATTTCCAATAATTAGGTTTGTTCTGGATATTTCTGAACATGATTTATGCCACAATTTGTAAATCCAAATACACCCGATATAAAATACAAGTAGCAAATATAATCGACTTTGAATATATGAGTCTTAAATCAAATGGAAAAAGACAAAGTAACTAAATGCAATTACAGTGTTTAAATAGTGATGAAAAAATCAGTTATCATATTTGTTTTAATTATTACAGGCTGTTATTCAAAAGATAAAAATATCTCAATGAATAAAAATCACATTAGCCATCAATTAAATTTTGATACCATTCAATTTACTTCAGGATTTGATTTTCCAGTGGACAAACCCGATGCGGTCGGTTATTACAACGCTCAAGAATTTACTGAAAATGATCACCTAGGTAAAGATTGGAATGGAGTTCACGGAGGAAATACTGATCCAGGAGATCCTATTTATTCGATAGCTCATGGATATGTATCCTTTGCCAAAAACATTGGTGGTGGATGGGGAAATGTAATTAGGATAACCCATTATATTCATCCTAATAGAAAGGTTGAATCTTTATATGCACATTGTGATGAAATATTTGTAGACGAAGGTGAATTTGTACATAAAGGAATTCAAATTGGGACTATTGGAAACAATAATGATATGTATTTGGCACATTTACATTTTGAGATTAGAGATAATCTTGATCTACCTGTTGGAGGTGGATATTCAACCAACCCAAGTGGATATATAAATCCCACAGAATTTATAGCCAACAATAGGTAATACTCAAATTCAATATTCTAGAACTATTGATTTTAAAATTAACGCGTAAATAACCCAGATTAGCTTATGTTATTCTATTTTTATAGCTCGCTATGGGAAAGGTTTTTGCTGTTTTATTTCGCTTCGTTTTTAAAATTCCATTTTTAAAAGGGACTTATTTCGGCTTTCACAAACGATTTTTCAAACCATATAATCTTTTTGAGGGAACCATTAAAACAGTTTCATTTCAAAATGTAAAATTTGAACTTCATATTGAGGACTGGATTCAACAAAACATTTATTTTTTGGGTGCTTATGAAAGAGCTGAGCTTAATCTACTAAGCAGTCATCTATCTGAGGACTCAGTCTTTGTTGATATCGGTGCTAATTTCGGATTATATTCACTTGTAGCTTCTCAGAAAATTACTAATTCTGGAAAAATAATTTGCTTTGAACCATTTCCTAAGAATTATGCCGCACTCGAAAAAAATATTTCTTTAAATGGTATATCTTATATCACAAGTGAAAATATAGCTCTTGGTGATAAAAAAGATGAATTAAGCCTTTATTATCAACCAACTGAAAAGAATTTAGGGATGGTCAGTGCTAATTTCATGGAAAATAGTAAAACAATTGAGGTAGATGTTATGAGTTTTGATGAATACGTTAACGAAAACGGAATTGATAAAATAGACTTCATAAAAATTGATGTCGAAGGTTTCGAAAACCAAGTAATCATTGGAATGAGAAAAACATTGGAATTATTTTCTCCCATGATTCTAATTGAAATTTTTGACGAAGGCTCAATAAACAGTAATCATCATAATGCCCATGATTATCTCACTCGTATTGGATATAGTAAATATTTTATTGATGATTTTGGCAATCTATCAAGTGAAAACACCAACCCGAATAGGAAAAATTATTTTTACAGAAAATAAATGCTTAAAAACTTCTATTCTTGAAAAAGTAAGCAAGGCTTAAACCTGAAATGATATGCCAAATACCCCACCAACCAGCTACAATTACCATACCTCCCATACCGTCAAAAAAAGAAAAAATTAGCCCCAAGCCTAATCCAGAATTCTGAATTCCTGTTTCAATGGCCAATGTTTTCTTATCTTTCGAAGGAAGCTTAAATAATTTAGCCAAACCAAAACCGGTGAAGATCCCCAGTGCATTATGAGCAAAGACAACAAATATGACAAGATGAATATATTTTAAGAATAAATCCATATTCGCAATAAATGCGAATACGATAATCAATCCAAAAATAAGCATAGAGCCATAATGCGTAAATAAGTGCAATGAGTCAGCAATTTTAGGCTTATAATATCTGAGTAGCATTCCCAAAACGAGAGGGATCAACAAGATCATTCCTACAATTTCAAGCATCGCGAAAAAATCAAGACTTACCTCCTCTAATATTAAAGATGTTGGCTCATACAACCCACCATAAAGTGAAATATTTAAAGGGGTCATGAAAACTGCACATACACTTGCTATGGCTGTCATGCATACCGAAAGTGCAGTATTTCCATTAGCTAATGAGGTCATGAAATTCGAGATATTACCACCAGGACAAGCAGCCACAATCATCATTCCCATTGCCACACTTGGCATAGGCTTAAAAATCCAAACCACTAAAAAAGTTAAAAATGGTAATGCTATAAATTGGGAAATAAAACCAATAAGTACAGATTTTGGAGCACCAAAAACACGCATAAAATCATCTATCTTTAACTGAAGAGCAACTCCGAACATAATGAATCCCAAACTCAAATTCATTATAAAAATGTTATTGTTGTCAAATTTCAATACCGCCTCGTCCAACTCTTTATCTTCTACACAAGATGATAAAAGCACCAACAACGAAATTGACAAAAACCAAAGAATACGATTTCCGATGATATTTTTCATTAATAGTTATGTTTTCAATATAATTTGAATTTGAATTTGATTTATAAAAATACGATTATAATTTACCAAGAGTTCCATGAACGAAGCATAAGGTCACTAAATACCCTTATCTTGTCATAATTTAATTGTCTGCGTATGAATTCAATAATCAAACTATTCACTTTTCTAACAATATTCATACTCAGTAATGAATTATCTATTGCACAAAACCATAAAGCAAAAGAATTAGAAAGAAATATTTTTTCAGGTAATCTCGGAGGAACATCTTCACTAATTGGAATCAACTATCAAAGATTCATCGGAGACAACGTCGCGATTGAATTAGGAATTGGACTAATTGGTGTTGGTGCTGGAATGACTATTTACCCTAAAGGACTCGTACAAAAAGGGACAAGGTTTTATTCAGGAATAAAATTCAATAGTGTTGTTTTGGTAGACGTTGGTGGAGGTACAGTAGCATATATCCCATTTGGTGTTAGCTTTTTTTCGGACAGCCCATTTATTCTTGGTTTCGATATAGGTCCTGCACGAGGAAAGCTTATCTCAAGTTCATTTGGCGGACAAACTTCTGAAACGTATAATTTTTATGGATTCGGTAATTTAAAAATCGGTAGGAGATTTTAATTTTAAATCTAAGCTCATTGTATTTGAATTCAATTCACAAAAATTAATCATTTAATTGACATAAATGGAATAATCTCTTTTTTAAGAACACTAAATAGAGTACATTTGAGCTCATGCAATTAAAGGAAATTCAAGAAATAACGAGACCTTTTCAATCAGTTTCTCTCGCCGAAATGGATGCTGTGAAATTAATGAACAGGGTTGATACAAAATTTACCATTTCGGAAAATCAGTTTCTTGAGGTATTCGTGGACCTAAAGGATGAATACAACATTCTAGAGGTTAATAATGATAAATTTTCTGAATATGAAAGTCTTTATTTTGATCAGGAAGATTTTAAATTCTACAATGACCATCACAGAGGTAAGTCAAATCGTTTAAAAATTCGTATTCGAAAATACAAAAGTAATGGCCTTGCATTCCTTGAGGTAAAGAAAAAGCACAAAGGACAAACCATAAAATCAAGGATAAAATCAAAATCTTGGAGTGAAAAATTTACAAAAAATGAACGGGAATTCTTATCAGTACGTTTTAATAATTATGACAAACTTATTCCAAGTTTAGAAAATAAATTTACTCGTATCACCTTGGTCCACAAGGAAAGAATTGAACGCCTCACCTTCGATTTGAACCTTTCATATCAAAATAACGGAAATAAAATTGATGTTGATAATCTTGTTATTTGCGAACTAAAACAAGAAAAAATAAACAGATTGAACACATTTTATCATGAAATGAGAAAAAAATTAGTTCGACCTATGAAAGTGAGTAAGTATTGTTTAGGAATGATGAAATATTATTCCGATAGAGAAATAAAATCAAATCGTTTTAAAAAGAAGACCATACAATTAAAGAAGATATTATGTTGATTAACGTTATTTTAAAAAAGAAATTAGATGAGCCATTTACTCTGCAGTGGTTCGATGAAGATTTTTATCTGCTCATAATGCGCTTGGCAATCAATATGGTTTTCATTACCATTTTGATTAGATTCTTGTACTACGAAAAAACCAAGAGAAAAGATTATCTCTTTACCTATTATTTAATTGGTACGATTACTTTTTTCCTTTGCTTCGGATTAAAAAAACTTGATATTGATACCGGTATGGGATTAGGGCTATTTGCCATCTTTGGTATCATTCGTTATCGAACCGATGCCATAGAAATAAAGGAAATGACCTACCTATTCTTAATCATTGGTCTTAGTGTTGTTAATGCCTTGGCTTCAAACAAGCTCAGTATCGCAGAAATGGCACTGATCAATGTTTTTATGGTTGTTCTTACATACATCCTAGAGTTTTTATGGTTAATGAAACATGAAACGCGAAAGACCATTGTTTATGAACGAATTGACCTTATTCTTCCAGAAAAAGAAGCTGAAATGAAAAAAGACCTAGAGAAAAGAACTGGATTATCTCTAAATAGGTTTGAAATTGGAAAGATTGATTTTTTAAATGATACAGCTCAGGTACGTGTATATTATTATGCAGATGAACAAGAATTTTCTGATTATCACGTTCAATAGGAAAGAAAGAATCGCATGAGATTTCTCTTGTTTCCCTTTACGGGACCTTACGCACTAATTATTTTCATAAGAAATTTTTTATATGATATTGGTTTTCTCAAATCTTATCAGGTAAAAAACAGTATCGGTATAGGAAACCTTTCCATGGGTGGAACAGGTAAAACTCCATTAACTGTATATTTGACTGAATGGCTTTTAAAAAATCATGAAATCGTATATGTCTTGAGCCGAGGTTACAAAAGAACCAGTCGAGGTATGGTTCAATTAAAGGAATCGCATAAAAGCCATGAAGTAGGTGATGA
>MDSZ01056560.1_pt1 | contig 12530 bp, 9 predicted proteins | sample 811201 | NCBI WGS metagenome assembly MDSZ01 (sample SAMN05326647, study PRJNA326480) | marine metagenome | isolation source: seawater | place: Indian Ocean: North | collected 2010
TCAATACCTTTGTTAGGTTTGCATAATATAAAAAATGCAACATCTGCATTGGCGGTAGCTTTTTCGATTGGTGTATCAGATAAAATAATTAAATTAGGTCTCAAAAAATTTAAAGGAGTTCAAAGAAGATTTAATTATTTATTTCATAAAAATAATTCACCTTTTTTTGATGATTATGCTCATCATCCAACAGAAATTTCTTCAGTACTAGATGGAGTGAGAAAAGTTTATAACAAAGAGGAAATTGTATGTATTTTCCAGCCACATAGGATTTCAAGATTAAAAAATTTGAAAATTGAATTTTCTAAATGTTTCAATAAAGCAAATACAGTATTACTGTGTCCTATTTATAAAGCTGGCGAAAAAATAAAATTAGGTTTTTCTTACAACTCTTTTGCAAAATTAATTTCTAAAAATTCAAAAGTTGACTTAATTATTCTAAAAAATCAATCAGATTTAAATAAGGTTATTAAAAATTTAGCTTTTGGTAATAAAATTTTTATTGCTATGGGGGCTGGTTCTATTTCAAGTTGGGTAAGAAATTTGTATTGATATGAAATTAAATGACATCGAGCAATTTAAAAATAAACACAAATCGGATTTATTTTTTGATTACAATATAAAGAAACTTAACTGGTTCAATATTGGAGGAAAATCAAGAGTTTTCTTTAAACCTAGACATTTAATAGAGTTAAAAGAATTTTTAAAACTTTATTCAAATAGAGGAAAATTGTTTATTCTTGGTTCAGGGTCAAATGTTTTATTTAAAGATAACATTTACGAAGGAACAATTATAAAATTAAGTAATAATTTTTCATCAATTTCTATACTCGATAAAAATAAAATTATTGCTGGATCATCTTGTTCGCAAAAAAAAGTATCTGAATTTGCAATGCAGAATAATATTAGTGGATTCGAATTTATGTATTGTATTCCTGGAACAATTGGTGGAGGAATTAAAATGAATTCTGGTTGTTTTGGTTATGAATTCAAAGATAATTTAATTTCACTACAATGTATTGACACTGAAGGGAATATAAGAATTCTCCCTTCAAATAAAATTAAATTTAACTACAGAAGTGTAGAGTTAGAGGAAAATCTTATTTATTTAAGTGCTACTTTTAATGGTATTACAAAAGATAAGAAAAATATAAAAGATTTAATGGAAAATTTATCAAAAAAAAAAAATAATTCTCAACCTTCAAAAATTAAAACAAGTGGTAGCACTTTTAAAAATCCTATTGATCAAACTAAAAAAAAAGCCTGGGAATTAATTAAAGAATCTGTGCCAAAAGATATTAATTTTGGTGATGCATCTATTTCAAATAAACATTCTAACTTTTTTGTTAATAAAGATAATGCTACATTTGACGAGATGAATTCTCTAATAAATTATGTAAAGAAAAAAGTTAAAGATAAAACAGGTATTAAAATTAATTTAGAAATAAAAATAATAGAATAATGGAAAAGATACTAATTATAGCAGGTGGTTATTCAAATGAGAGAGAAATAAGTTTAATGACAGCTAAAAGTGTTTACTCAGAATTAAAAAAAAATAAAAAACTAAAAATAAAAATTCAAGAGCCAAATGGTGAATTTGTAAAAAATCTAAGAAAGTTTAATCCTAAAGTTGTTTTAAATTTATTACATGGAAAATACGGTGAGGATGGCTACATACAGGCGATCTTAGAAAGTGAGAAGGTTAAATATACTCATTCAGGAGTTTTATCTTCATCTTTAGCTATAGACAAAGAGATTTCAAAAAAAATTTTTCTTAAAAATGGAATTAATACACCAAAATATATTAAGCATTCTTTTAAAAATAATCTTACCGAAAATAAATTAATAAAATTAGTAAATACTGAGTTGGGTTTTCCAGTTGTTTTAAAACCATTAAATGAAGGTTCAAGTGTAAATGTTTATATTTGTAGTAAAACCAATTTTAATAACAATTTAAAAAAATTAAAAGAGTATGGGGAAATTTTAATTGAAAAATATATACCCGGTAGAGAAATACAAGTTGCCATTCTTTCTAATAAAATTTTGGGTGCTATAGAACTGAAACCAAAAAGACAATTTTATGATTATAAGGCAAAATATGATTTAAAAGCTAAAACAGAACATATAATTCCAGTAAAAATTCCTAAATTCCAGTATCAAAAAGTCACCAGTATTGCATTAAAAGCGCATAAGTTGCTAAAGTGCAGGGGTGTAACCCGTTCTGATTTTAGGTTTTTTAAAAATGTTTTTTATTTATTAGAGACAAATACTCAACCTGGGATGACCTCTATTTCTTTAGTCCCAGAAATTGCAAAATTTAATAACATTACTTTCAAAAATTTGATAAAAAAAATTTTGAGAGATGCTTCAATTAATAAATAAAAAAAAAATTTACTTTTATATTTTGGTATTTTTTACACTAACAACTATTTTTAATAATAATTTTGTCGAGTTTTATAAAAAAAATTTTTTAATAAAAAAAATAAATATATATATTGAACCTGCCGTTTTTAATGAGCAAATTAAGCCCAGTTTCCATTATTTAAAAAGAGAAAATATATTTACTATCAATAAAAATATCATCAAGGATAAATTAAATAGTTTAAATTATTTAGAAAACATTCAAATAAAAAAAGTATATCCTGAAACCATAAATATTACAGCTTCGCAAACTAATGTAATTGCTATTACTTATTTAAATCAAAAAAAATACTTTGTTGGTAATAATGGTAAGTACATATTAGCAGATAAATTAAATGTAAAAAAAAAAATACCAACAATATTTGGTAAATTTGAAATATCTGATTTTTTATTTCTTAAATCAATATTAAACGATGTTGAGGTAAATATTAATAATATTACAAAATATTATTTTCACAAAAATAAAAGGTGGGATGTATATTTTAATAATAATATATTAGTAAAATTACCAAATGAAAATATTTCATATGCTTATAAATCGTTTAATAAATTTAAAAAATCAAATGAAATTAAACCAAACACGGTTGTAGACTTGAGAATTAAAAATAGAATAGTATTAAAAAATGAGCAATGAAGATTATTTTAATATACTTGATTTAGGAAATTCAAATATAAGATTTTCAGTATTTGATAACAAATTAAATGAATGCTTTTCTGATAAATTAATTAAAAATTTAGATAATGTTAATTTAGATAATTTTGATGGAATATATTCACTTATTAAAAGAGCTGAAAAAAAAATTTCATCTCACATTAATAATATAATTTTAACCATTGACTCAAAGGAGCTATTTCCAATTGATATATCTATAAGTAAAAATTTAGATAAAAAGTTAGAGATAAGTACGTTTTATGAAAATTTAACATTAGAATTAATTAATATAATAAACTCAAATTATACCAATCTAGAAATAATTCATATTATATCAAATAATTGTATTATAGATGATCAGTTGCATCACCAATTACCAAACAATAAAAATAAAGTAGATAATTTAAAAGTTGATTATAAATTAATATGTTATCCAAAAATTCTAGTAAATAATCTAAAAAAAGATTTCATTAATAAAAATTTGAAAGTAATAAAAATTTGTTGTAACAGTTTAGTTAAAACTATTTCTTATTCAAAAAAACTAAATAGACAAAAAATTTCATTTTTAGAAATCGGCACAAAAAGAACGACCCTTATTATTTATGAGAATAATAATATAGTATTTATTCAAACTATCCCAATTGGAGGAGAGCATATAACAAGTGATATTTCTAAAGTTTTTAAAATTAGCATGATAGAAGCTGAAAAGATAAAAAGATGTTTTAATGAGACTCAAACTGAATTTTCTTATAATGAAGATATTTCAAAAAATAATATAACTGCAAAAGAAATAATAAGTAAAAATATATCCATAAATTTGTTAAAAAAAGTAATTTTATACAGGGTGCAAGAAATTATTGATTTAACTTTTAAGAAATCAAACTTTCAACGTCTAAATATTTTTTTGAATGACAGCGAGCTATTTTTGATTGGTGATGGATCTAAATTATTCAATAATAATTCATTTCATTTGGAAGATAAATTTGACTTTAAATCAATTAATTTTTATGAAGAGTCTGATTTTGATATTTGCAATAATGCACTCAATTTTTATCTTAATAATACTGATGAGCCCAAAACAAGGATAAGAAAACAAGGTATATTTGAAAAATTTTTTAATCTTTTTGATAAATAGTCGTATTTTCTTGTAATATTACTTGAATATTTAAAGATTTTTTTTCCTATATATTAAACCTTCATCATGTTGACTCAAAAAACTTTAAAAAACAAAATATCTTTTTCAGGCATAGGAATTCATAGCGGTAATAAAGTTAAATTAACAATTAACCCGGCTGCCCCAAACACAGGAATTGTTTTTAGAAGAGTTGATCTGAATAAAAATAACTTAATTTACCCATTATATAATAATGTTGTTGATACAACACTTTGTACAACAATTTCAAATAATCATGGAATTAAAGTTTCTACTATTGAACATTTAATGGGAGCCTTTTATGGTATTGGAATTGATAATGCTATAGTTGAATTAGATAGCCAAGAAGTGCCAATACTTGATGGATCTGCAAAATTATTTGTTGAGGCTATAAATAATGTTGGAGTTAAATTCAGTGAAACCCCAATTAAAATAATTAAAATTAATAATTATGTTATTGTTGAAGAAAAAAAAAAATTTATTTCTATTGATAAATCGAATGTTTCTAGCGATATCGAATTTGAAATTAAATACAATAATAAGGTAATTAAAAATCAAAAAAATAAAGTAAATATTTTTGAAGATGATTTAATTGATATATTTAACTCAAGAACATTTTGTTTGTATAAAGATATAGAAAAATTAAAAAAATTAAACCTTGGTTTAGGAGGTAGTCTACAAAATGCTGTTGTAGTAAAAGAGGAAAAGATTTTAAATGAAGAAGGATTAAGAAATAACTTAGAATTCGTAAATCATAAAATTTTAGACTGTATGGGAGATTTATTTTTGTCAGGATATAAAATAATTGGATCGGTCAAATGTTCTCAAGGAGGACATAATTTAACAAATCAACTGCTTAGAAAAATTTTTAGTAATAAAGAAAATTATTCACTTATAGAAATTAAAGGAAAGCAACTACCACACACCTTTGCGAATTATTATAACTTAAAGTCAATCGCTTAAAAGTTAGAATTTTTAGATATATCTGATAAAATTATTTGATGAAAATATATTTCATTATTTTAAATTTAATTATTTTTTTAACTTTATTTTCTTGCGCAAAAAAAAAAGATGAAATTTCTGTATTAAAAGAGAAAAATTTAGAAACACAAATGATTGAAACTTACCAGCAGGCGATGGAAGAATTTGAAAAAGGAGATGTTATTTATGCTGGAAAAAAATTTAGTGAAGCAGAACTTTTATATCCACAATCCATATGGGCTCCAAGATCAGTTCTTATGTCTGCTTATGGTTATTTTTCGCAAGGATATTATGGTGATGCAATAAGTGATTTAGAGAGATTTTTAATTAAATATAAAAATCATCCTAGAACTGATTATGCCTACTATCTCCTTGCGCTTTGTCATTACGATCAAATAGTAGATGAAAAAAAAGATTTAAATGAAATCTTAAAAGCAAAAGAATATTTCCAAATTGTTATAAACAATTATCCTGATACAGAATATGCAAGAGATTCAATTTTTAAAATGGAATTTATCCAAGAAATTATTGCATCAAAAGAGATGTATTTAGCTCGATACTATGTCCAAAGAGAAAAATGGATACCAGCGATAAAAAGATTTAAAAAAGTTGTAAACGATTATGAAACAACGATTTACGTTGAAGAAGCATTGCATAGATTGGTCGAGATTCACTATAAACTAGGTTTGATTGAAGAAGCACAAAAATATGCAACGTTGTTAGGGTATAATTACAATTCTGGAAAATGGTATGAAGCATCCTATAAAATACTAAACAAAAATTATGATAGGATAAAGCCAATAGAAAAAGACAACAGAGAAAATATATTGTCAAAATTAAAAGATATTTTCAAATAAAATAATGAACAAAGATGAAATAAAAAAAATTTATAATCAAAAAATAAAACAACTTAACAAACACAACAAACTATATTATGAGGAGAGCTCCCCCGTTATTCAAGACAAAAAATATGATATTTTAAAAAAAGAAATTATAGATCTTGAAAATCAATTTAAATTTCTTAGAAAAAAAAATTCTCCTTTAAATAAAGTAGGTTATCAACCATCGAAAAATTTTGAAAAATTTAAGCACAAGGTCCCAATGCTCTCATTATCTAATGCTTTCGACATTGAGGATTTAAAAAATTTTGAAAAAAAAATATTTAATTTTTTAAATATAAAAATTAAATTTAGCTATAGTGTAGAGCCTAAAATTGATGGAATATCTGCGTCTTTAACTTATAAAAATAAAAAACTTATTTACGGTGTTTCAAGAGGAGATGGAAAAATTGGTGAACTAATAACTGAAAACTTAAAAACAATAAAAGATATACCATTAAAAATAAATTCAAAAGATTTTCCTGATGAAATTGAGATTAGAGGTGAAGTATTTATAAAGAAAAATGATTTTTTAAAATTAAAGGACAATTTCGCTAATCCAAGGAATGCAGCATCGGGTTCGTTGAGGCAAAAAGATCCTAAAGAAACAAAAAAAATCCCACTTAATTTTATTGCATATACTTTTGGTTACAGCTCAAATGACAATTTTAAATATCAGTCTAATTTCTTAGAATTATTAAATAAATGGGGATTTAAAGTAAACAAACATAATAAAGTATTAAATTCAATTGATGAATTAATAGCCAATCATAAAAATTTTGAAGAAATAAGATTTAACCTAGATTATGATGTTGATGGATTAGTTTACAAGATAAATGAATTAAGTTTACAAAAAAGACTTGGTTTTACATCAAATGCTCCACGATGGGCAATAGCTCATAAGTTTTCAGCCGATAGTGCCAATACTAAAATTATTAATATTGAAATTCAGGTGGGTAGGACAGGTGCCTTAACACCTGTGGCTAAAGTAGAACCTGTAAACATTGGAGGAGTAGTGGTTTCTAACGCAACTCTTCACAATGAAGATGAAATACATAGAAAAGATATAAGAATAGGAGATATTGTTAAAATTGAAAGAGCTGGAGATGTAATTCCACATGTTATAGAGGTTGACAAAAAAAATAGAAATAAAGATACAAAAAAATTTAAATTTCCAATCAATTGCCCATCATGTGGTTCAAAAACCGTTAAAGAATTTAATTTAACAACGAAAAAGTATGATGCGGTAAGAAGATGTACTAATGAAGGATTTGAATGTGAAAAAATCGCAATTGAAAAGATCAAACATTTTATTTCAAAAGAAGCTTTAAATATTGATGGTTTTGGAAAAAAAGTTGTAGAAAAGTTTTGGGAACTTAATCTAATCAAAAAACCACAGGATATATTTTCATTGAATTATGAGTATATAAAAAATTTAGATGGATGGGGCGAACTATCAACAAATAATTTAAGGCTTTCAATTGAAAAATCTAAAAATGTTTCTTTACAAAGGTTTATTTATTCTATTGGAATTAGACATATTGGAATAGAAAACGCAAAAATAATTAGTGATAATGTAAAAAATATTTCAAATTTTATAGAAGTTATCAAATCAAATAAATTTGAAAAATTATTGAATATTGATGGTATAGGAGAAACTCAAATCAATTCCTTAAAAAAATTTTTTTCAAATAAATTAAATATAAATATAGTGGTTGAATTAAATTCAAAATTAAAAATTCAAAAGCAGCAATTAAATCAAAATGGAGTTCTAAAAGATAAAAGTTTTATGTTTACTGGTAAATTAGAAGGTATTAGTAGAGCTGAAGCTAAATCTATTATAGAAAAAAATTCAGGAATTACACTGAGCTCTGTTAGCAAAAATCTTAATTTTTTAGTGTTAGGAGAAAAGCCTACTAGAAGAAAAATTGAACAAGCAAAAAAACTAGGAGTTAAAATAATTTCTTTAATGGAATTAAAAAAATTACTTAATTAAATTAATTAGCCATTTTTTTTCACTTTTGTTTAAATATCTTGAAATTTTATCGTAAACATTGAGGTTATAATCAAATAAATACTTTTTTTCTTTAAAATTTAACAACTTAAAATTTATCAAATCAATATCAATTGGAGCAAATGTTAAATTCCTAAACTTTAATTTTTTCTTTTCACTATCTATATAAATAAGATTTTCTATTCTTATTCCATATTTTTTGTTTAAATAATATCCAGGTTCATTACTAAGTATCATTCCTTGCTTTAATTTAACTTTATTATATTGTGAAATACTTTGAGGGCCTTCATGAACATTTAAGAAAAATCCTACACCATGACCAGTTCCATGAGAATAATTTAAACCAGCTTTTTTTAGATTTTTTCTAGCTAATTTGTCTATTAATTGTCCATTATAATTTTTGCTTAGATCACAAGTAACTACAGAAATGTGTCCTTTCAAAACTCTTGTGAAATTATTTTTTATACTTTTCTTCACTTTACCCATACATGTAGTTCTTGTTACATCTGTTGTGCCCCATTTATACTGCCCACCAGAGTCAATTAATAAAACATCATTCTTTTTTACAGTTCTATTTGTTTGATTTGTTGACTTGTAATGGATTATTGCCCCATTTGGACCAGATCCTGCTATTGTATCAAAACTAGGATAAAGATAATTTTTTGATTTTCTTCTAAAATTTTCAAGTTTTTTCTCAATTTTTTTTTCCGTTGTTTCATTTTTATTATTTTTAAACCAATACAAAAATTTTGTTAATGCTACACCATCTTCAATATGCGCTTTAATTGTATTTTTTATTTCATATTTATTTTTTATAGCCTTTAAATCATATATTGGATCAGTTTTATGATTTATTTTAAATTTGCTTTTTATAATAGACTCATCAAACAAAGAACAGGTATTTTTATCAATACAAAAAATTCCTCTTTTTAAAATACTTATTATTTTAAGTAAATTGTCTTCTTTACATATTATAATATTTTTTAAATATTTTTTAATTGTATTGTTTATTTTTTTAGCATTAACAAATAAATATATTTTTCCTTTAACTGGAATTATAATTTTACAATTAACCAAAGGACTATTTGGTAAATCCCTCCCTCGTATATTTAACAACCAATTAACATTTTCACTAGCACTCGAGTATAAATAATTTATTTTATTTTTTTTCATATAATTTCTTACCTTATTCATTTTAGAATTAGTGCTCTCTCCTGAAATAGATTTATCTAGGTAAAAAATTTTATTTATCTTTCTTTCAATTTTATTCTTAAAGATAAATTCGGCAGGAATTAGATTTGTTTTTCTTTCAAAATAAGTATTTAGTATTTTTTCAGTGAATAATTTTGGATTGAAACCAATTTTACTATCTTTAATTTTTAAAATATTTTTTGGCCAAAAATAAGGAATTTCAAATATTTTAAAATCTCTCCCAGCTTGTTTATTCGCTTGTTGTGTATATCTGCCATCTACAAATAGGTAATTTTTATCTTTTAATATTAAAGCAAATCCTGCAGAGCCTGTAAATTGAGTTACTTTTGCTAAATTGTTAACATTTGAGTACTCCGTAAAAAAATTGTCATTTTTTGGAATAATGTAACCATCCAAATTTCTATCCTTAATAAATTTTTTTATATCTCTAATCATTTTAATTTTTTTTGATATCTCAACCAGCCAGGACTTCTTACTTCATTTTCAAAATCAATATCTTGGTTAAATTCAAATTCATCATTTTCTTCTTGATAGAAACTGTTATTTTTTTTTATAAATTCATCTGGAAGTTCATCTACGAATCTTGATGCCATGCTATCAATCCAATCACCTTGGTAAAATCTGTTCATAGAAAAAGAAATTTTTGCAATTTTTTTTGCCCTAGTAATGCCTACATATGCTAACCTTCTTTCTTCTTCGAGACCGTTTTCACCTTTCTCCTCAATACTTTTTTGATGTGGAAATAATCCCTCCTCCCATCCAGGTAAGTAAACTATGTTAAATTCCAATCCTTTAGATGCATGAAGTGTCATTAGATTTACTTTTTCACTTTCCCAATCTTGATCTAAAGAAGTTGCTAATGCTACATGTTCTAAAAAACTCTCTAAATTATCAAATTCTTTCATAGCACTCAGAAGTTCTTTTATATTTTCAAGTCTGTTCTCATTTTCTAAATCTTTTTTATTTTTTAACATATCGCTATATCCTGATTCATCTAAAACAATCTGTAAAAGTTTAATGTGATTAATTTTTTGATTTAACTCATATCTCCATTTTTCAAGCAGATTTATTAACGAGCTTAATCCAATTTTAGTTTTTGGTTTAATTTTATTTAACTCTATTAATTTTTTTGCAGCAATTTCTAAAGAACATTTATTTCTTTTAGCAAATTCAGAAATACTTTTTATAGTAGTATCTCCAATCGATCTTTTTGGTACATTGATAATTCTCTCAAAAGATAAATCATCCATAGGCTGATGTATACATTTTAAGTAAGCAATGCAGTCCTTTATCTCTGCTCTTTCATAAAATTTGATACCACCTATAATTCTATAAGGTATTCCTACTTTCAAAAATCTTTCTTCAAATTCTCTAGTTTGAAAAATTGCTCTTACTAAAATAGCAATTTCATTCAATGAATTTTCTTTTTTATAGTTTTCTATAGTAGAGCTAACTTCTATTGCTTCATCTTTTACATTTCTAAAACAATCTAATGTTATAAGTTCACCTTTTTCTTGATTTGTATATAAATTCTTTCCAACTCTATTTTCATTATTTTCAATTAATTTTGAAGCTACATTTAATATATTCTGTGTTGATCTATAATTTTTTTCTAGTCTTATTATTTTTGTATTTTTGTAAGTTTTATCAAATTCTAGAAAATTTTTTATTTCAGCACCTCTCCAACTATAAATAGACTGATCATCATCACCCACACAACATAAATTCATATTTGTTGATGATAAAAATTTCAACCATTCACTTTGTATAAAATTTGTATCCTGATATTCATCAACTAAAATATATTTAAATTTCTTAGAGTAAATAGACGTTATATCTTTGTAATTTTCAAAAATTTTTACGGTATGTAAAATCAAATCACTGAAATCAGTAGAATTTAAGTCAATTAATTTTTTTTGGTAAATTTTGTAAATATTTAAAAAATTTTTCTCAAGAGTTTCTTTTTTTTTTAAAATTACATTTTCAGGATATAGACCTTTATTTTTCCATTTATCAATTACTGCTAAAATATATTTGGGAGATATTTTTTTTATATCTAAATTTTCAGCCTTACAAATATTTTTAATAAGTCTCACCTGGTCATCCTGATCAATAATCGTAAAATTTGATTTTAATCCGACAGCTTCTGCATGTTTTCTTAATATTTTTGCACTTATAGAGTGAAATGTTCCTAGCCACGGTAAACCAGTTGCCTCTTTTTTTAATAGTTTTGAAACTCTGATTTGCATTTCTTTTGCAGCTTTGTTTGTAAAAGTGACAGCAAGTATTTGATTAGAAAAAGCTTTATGACTTCGAATTATATGTGCAATTCTAGAGGTTAACACTTTTGTTTTGCCTGAACCTGCTCCAGCGACAATTAGAAGTGGACCCTCGAGATGCATTACTGCTTCTAGTTGCTTTTCATTCAAATTTAGCAAATAATCAGATTTTAACATATTTATTAATCGTATAAGTCTTATTATTTTAATGAATAAAATTAATCAAAATAAAATAACTTTCACACTAATCTTAGCGGCAATTACTTTAATTTTTTCATCCCTTACTATTTTATGTTTACCAGTTTTATTTAATTATAAAAGTAAAGTTCCAGTAATAGAAAAAAAATTTTACGAAAATTTTAAAATATATATTAAATCAAATGGAAAAATTACATATAAACCATTCCCAAAACCACACTTATTGGTAGAAAATGCCTCACTTAATTTAACAACAACAGAACAAAAAAAGGATTTGTTAAAATCAGAAAAATTAAAAATTTTTATTTCTTTAAGAGATATTTACCTAAGATCTTTTAACAATTTTATTTCAGTTGAAATTTCAGACTCGAACTTAGAGCTTTCAATCTCTGAAATTAAAGAATTTAGAAAACACATGTACGAGAAGGTTAATAAGCCAATTATTTTTAACAACTGTAAAATTTTTATACAAAATAAAAATAATGAAGTAATTTTAATTTCTCCAATTAAGAAAATTTTATATAAAATAAATAATAAAGCAAAAGTAAAAAATCTATTGATAAATGGAGAATTATTTGGATTAAAATTTAAATCCGAGTGGAAAAGAAATTATCTAAGTCCTAAAACTAGTTTACATAATGTGAGTATAATAGATCCGATTATTGATATTACAAATATATTTGAGCTTAATGACGACAAACAATTCAAAATAAAATCAGACATAAATTACGCACGAAATAAA
>MDSZ01057300.1_pt1 | contig 12530 bp, 8 predicted proteins | sample 811201 | NCBI WGS metagenome assembly MDSZ01 (sample SAMN05326647, study PRJNA326480) | marine metagenome | isolation source: seawater | place: Indian Ocean: North | collected 2010
AATGAAGATAAAGAAATCAGTGAAATTGTCTCTTTTTTGTTAACAACAGATTCTAATAAAACAGATGAACCATTAGCAGTGTATACAATATCCGAAAGTTCAAAAGCATCTGAAATTGTGCCATTGAATATTTCGAAACTAGGAAAATTCTTAATATTAGATTTTATAAATGTTTCAACTTTAAACAGATGATGTTCCTTGATATATATTTTTTCAAATTTAACATTTGCTGATGCAAAAAATTCTAACATTTCTTTTGTTTCAGATGGAATAATTGAAGTCACTATTACAATTGATTTTCTTAATTTTGATTTTGTAAATTTGATATTGTTTTGATTTTTTAAAAGGTAATTAAATCTTTGAGCTTCAATTTTCATTACTTGATCTGAAGCAAATCCATTTTTAAACATTAGCGATCTACTAAAATCGCTATTTACCCCAACATAAGATGGCATATTTAAATAATCATGTATTTTATTAGAATGGTAATAATTCATTACATTTGGTCTAACTACTGAGTGAATTACACCTTTAGTTATAATATTGTTTTTTTTTGCAACTTTATTAAATATTTGTTCCCAAGGCTGAAATTCCATTAAATATAAGGCTTCATTAATTTGAGAATTTTTTTTAAAAAAATTAGAAATTTTTTTCTCAAAAATTAATAATTCAAGTAATAAAACTGAAATTGAAGTTAGCCATTTTCTTTTTGTAAGACTTAAGTAATCAATCTCTTCAAAAATAAAAAGTTTTTTTGTTTGTATTGACTTTAATTTTTTTCTTATCTTAAAAAAATTAAATATAATTTTTTGAAAATCTGAAATATCAAAATAAGCATCCAAAAAGCCAAATGAAAGTAGATTTTTTTTGACTAATTCATTATGTTTTTTTATTTCTGTATAATCACCAACATATAAAAATAACCAATTATATTTATCATTTATTAAATTTGAAACAGTCTCAAAGTATTTGCTATAAAAACTATTCTTAAAAAATTGGCCTCCTGGATAGAAATAACTAAATACCAATTTATTTGATTTGCTTTCATGAGGAAGTATTTTCTGTTTTTTTTTTTTGTACTCAGCAATCAGATGATAAAATATACACCCAATAAAATTTCTTTTAGCTAAACTTTTAATAGATTCCTTTATAGATGTTGTTTTTTTATATGTATTTATTGTACTTATGGATACTTTAAGTTTATTTACGTTGGAATAAAAAAAAAATTCAATATCTTTTGATACATTATAGAGATAAATTTTTTTTATATTCTCCTCTTTGATATAATCTAAAATTAAACTAAGTTTAAAAAATTTGTACATTAAATTTGTTTTATTTGGTGATGCTTCAAAAAAAATATTATATAACAGGTATGAAAAATCCTCATCTTTATCAATGTAAACTTTTATTTTTTCAAACACCTGCTCTTGAAAACTTAACCATTTAGCTCTTAGCTCACTTTGTTTTTTCTGAAACTCTTTAATCAATGATAATTTATTTATAAACTTTTCTTGATCTTTATCTAAAAATATAACTTTTGAAGATTTTTTAATTTGATTTATAGACTCAAAGTTATTTCCTCCAATAATATAAATTTTTTGAGCTTCCATAAATTGTACCTTCTTTAAAATTTACAATTAAAGAATATCTAAATATCTTTAATTTATTAAAAAACTAACTTAAGCGACGAAAATCTTTAAAGCATACCGGTCCTTCAAGTAACTCTTCAATAGATCTTCCCTGCTCACATTGAGCAATCAAATTAAAAACTTTATCTAATGCTTCCTCATATCCTTTTAAAATACTATCAGAATGCTCCGTGCATGCATAAACACTGTTACTTGTTAAATATCCCATTTTTAACATCTCTTGTGTAATCAGTGTCTTGTATTGTAGATTTAAATCAGACTGAAATCTCATACTGATAAGAGAAGGTAATCCAAATATTACCAAAGGTAGTTTATATTTGTTTGATAGTTTTTCCCATATTGTCGAAACTTTTTCTCCAATCTTAGTGATTTTTTCCCACGATTTTTCACGTTGCATAATCTCGAGTGTTTTTAATGCAGCAGACGGTCCAATTCGCTCAGTCCAAAACGTGCTACTAATAAAAGTTGATTGAGCTGCATCCATTACCTCACGCCGACCAATTATTGCCGTTATAGCATATCCATTACCCAAAGCTTTACCAAACATTGCCATATCAGGTTCCACACCATATTTCTTATGTATTCCTCCATAAGTTTCTCTAAAACCTGTAGTACATTCATCAAAAATAAGCACAATACCTTTGTCTGTTGCAAGTTTACGTACCTCGTGCAAAAAATTATTTTCTGGATTGGTACTACGTGTTGCCTCCATCTTAATAACACCAATATCATTTTTTAAAACTATAGCTTCTAGTTCGTCTAACTGATTATAATTAAATGGGAATACTGTATTCTTTAAATTACGAGGTACACCTTTAGGTTGAAGACCAGGCATTAAATGACCATCTAAACCTTTATCATCACTCAAATTAGCTGATAGATACCAGTCATGCCAACCATGATAGCCACATACAGCTACCTTATCACGACCTGATGCGGCTCTTGCAATACGTATTGCAATTGCATTTGCCTCTCCCCCAGTTCTTGCAAAACGAGCCATATCAGCCCAAGGATGAAGTTCAATTAATTTTTCTGCTAAAGAAACTTCTTCAGGACAATTTAAAGTAGACATGTTTCCATTTTTAATTGTTACACTAACAGCCTCGTCTATTTCTGGATGACCATAGCCTAAAGAATTAGTTCCAATACCCATAATAGACATGTCAATAAATTCATTTCCATCTAAATCCCATACTTTACAGCCTTTTGCTTTACTATAATAAGCTGGCCATTTTCCTGGCAAAAACATTTCTGGTCTTTTAGACAATAACATATTTCCTCCAGGTATTATTCTCTTAGCTCTTTTATAGAGCTTCTGTCCTGTGCTCAATTGTGAACCTTCATTATTTTTTATATTCTGGTTAGGCAGAAACAATTCTGGTTTTTGCTTATACAATTCTAACACTTGAAGCCAATTAAAATTTATATTTGGTGAAAAATGTTCAAATATATTTTTAATTACAACCAGATCTTGAAACTCATCAACAGTCCATCTTAGCTTTGACAAATCTTCATGATGTTTTAAAGATGATTTTGTAAAACTTTTTGAAGATATAATATAAGGAGTAACATGTTCTTTATCAAATTTAGACATAGTCTCATTATTGGCTTTTTCAATTGATTTAAATTTCATAATCGCAATATCTAGACCATCTGGATAAGTTCTAGGATCAGTATTTGAAAAATAATCTACATCAGAACTTTTAAAGTCTTTAATACATGTATCAACCATTTTAGAGTCAATTAAAGGACAATCTCCAGTAATTCTAACCACAGCATCAGCGCCAATAAATTTAGCAGTTTCATAGTATCTTTCTAAAACATTTAATTCACTGCCTCTTGTGCATCTATAACCTAATGACTCAACAAATAACTGCAATTCATCATCCTCAGGATTTTTCGTTGTCGAGACAACGATTTCATCTAATTCATCAGCATGTGACAATCGATCCAAGAGTAACTCAATCATCGGTTTGCCAACAATTGTTTTCAATATTTTTCCTGGCAATCTGGTAGAGTTCATTCTTGCCTGTACCAAAGCAGCTACTTTCATAAATTACTTTTAATAAATTTTTTAAATATATTCACTATATTAGTTTATCACATGTCGGGAATCTGTGTTTCATAATTGTCAAGTTACTTGTCTAAAATTAAATCCCAAGAAACTGGAGTACCTTTTGAAACATCAACCTTAACTTGTTTACCTAATAACATTTCATAGTATTTTGGCAGCAGTCCTTTTCCTGGACGAATTCTACGTAGATTTTTTGTTGTCAAAACATCACCTGCTTTCATATTTTCTCCTATATATAATGATCGTCTTTCTAATTTTGATTGTTTTTCTCCTTCTGTAGCTCCATATCGAATTTTTCCAAGCGCTTGAAATGCGCGCTCTGTCTCATAAACCAAAGATGTCATTTCATTTGGCTCTAAAGAAAATGCAGAATCAACACCTCCGTCAGCGCGTGACAATGTAAAATGTTTTTCAATAACGGTTGCTCCAAATGCTACTGAGGCAACTGCCACACCGATTCCTAAAGTATGATCTGATAATCCAACCTCGCAAGCAAATAAATCACGCATATGTGCAATTGTACGCAAATTAGTATTTTCTGGTGAAGCAGGATAAGTACTAGTACACTTAAGTAGCACTAAATTTTCACAACCTGAACTACGCGCTGCATCAACAGCTTCACCTATCTCGGTAATGGAAGCCATACCTGTTGAAATAATTAATGGTTTTTTTGTTCTTGCAGCCCTTTTAATTAAAGGCAAATCAATACACTCAAAAGAAGCAATCTTATAAGCAGGGACATTTAAAGTTTCTAGAAAATCAATTGCTGACTCATCAAATGGTGAGCTAAAACATAACAAGTTTCTAGATTTTGCATGTCTCATTATAGGCTCATGCCATTCCCATGGTGTATAAGCTAGCTTATACAAATCATGCATTGCTTGACCTTTCCATAAAGAATTTGGATCATCTATAAAAAATTCCCCTGCTTTAATATCTAAAGTCATGGTATCAGCAGTGTAAGTTTGTAATTTTATAGCGTGTGCACCAGCTGCCGCTGCTGCATCTACTATCGATAGTGCACGATCTAACGACTGATTGTGATTTCCAGACATTTCTGCAATAATAAAGGGTGAAGCTTTTTTGCCGATTAATCTTGTTTCTATTTTAAACATTTTTATTGAGACCTATTATTTGTATAAACATCAAGTTTAAAAGCAAGACTAAAATCACGAGCAAGATTTAGAGCTTCTTTTGAGCTATTACCTTTAACTACAACTTTTCCTATACGATCTGTCCCTTTTCTCAAACAAGAAACGGTATCACCAGGTTTAGATGTTACTTCCCATTCTAAAATATTTGGATTTTTTTTTAAATTTTCAGGAATTTTGAAATCTTTCATTACTCCATCTTGACGTGACTCAAGAATAAAAGCTGCGCATGGTTGTGAAATCTTTGGAGTTAAGTTAGGCTTCATCCCGCAGGCTACTTGCACTGCTGCTCGAGTGAAATCTATACCTTTGTGATATAATACTAATTCAGGTAAACAAGTTGCACCAATTCGAGCACCTACCTCAATAATTCTTGGATTTCCATCTTTATCAAAAATTAAATCAATATTTGATGGCCCATCTTTAATCCCCAATGACTCAACACAAGCTTTGATAGCTGCTTCTGCTTTAATTAGAGCTTGCTTAGGAAGAGTCGAAGGGAATGAATGTGCTAAAGGTATCATAAAAGGTGGAGCACTCATTTCATCATCATGCACTAGTACTGTATGGCACTTACCATCTAAGCTAAATGCTTGAGCTCCAAACTCAAGTCCTTCTATATACTCCTCAACTAACATTCTAGATGATCTTGAATATTTAGATGCTTCATCAAAAGCAAATGATACTTCGTTAAGATTTTTAACTAGCACAATTCCTCTACTAGCAGAACTATCAGGAGCTTTAATTACACAAGGGAAACCAATCTGCTTAGCTGAAATTATAGCTTCATCTATTGATTCAATTATATTAAATTTTGGCTGTGGAATTTGAGATCTCTCAAAAGCTTCTCTCATAAATATTTTATTACTGCAACGTTCTGCTACTTCACGGCCTGAACCATTTAATCTCAGCTCGTCCACTACAGCGCCGACAGCTGGTATACCAATATCACTTTGCATTGTTAAGGCACCAACAACTGAATACTTTTTTGCTGCTCTTACTATTGATTCAATATCCAATACATCAATAGGAAGTGCCTTATCAGCTAATTTCATACCTTCTCCATTTGAGTCTCTATCAATAACAATTACATTTAATCCAAGAGATTTTGCTGCTAAAATTGCTGGTATTTGACCAAAACCACCTCCAACTACCATAAAATTTTTTTTTAGATTATAGTAAAAAATAATTTTTTTATTGTCAGAATAAGTCCTTATAAATCCAATTTTTTCAAATACTCTACAGGATGCAATGTTGCCTTGTTTTACTTCTGCTATAAATTCTATTTTTTTTTTATTTTTAAATTTCTCAAATACTGTTTCAAGTAAAATAACCCCAAGCTTTTTTCCTCTAGCAAAATCTGCTAATGAAAAATTTATATACCACCTATCCAATTTTTTATCTAATCTGACTTGACCAATAGGTAATCCCTCTTCATTCTCAACTATAAAAAATTTACAATTTTTTTTGTCCTTCAGACGAGAATAAAACCATTCACGATGAATATCTGCTGATATCATTTCTGTATTAAATCCATTTGAACGAACTAATGGGTCATTTGCCCAATTCAATAATAGCTGCTCATCACCTTTTTTAGCTAATCGAGGTTTGAGATATAAATTTAATTTAATATTTTCAAAATTTTGCATTATTAAAATAAGCTCCAGTTATTTGGATTAATTAATAATTTATCATTCGACTCCATGAAAGACCAATCATGTTTTAATGGTTTTAATTGAGATATTTTAATAAGATCATTTAACTGATTGAAGTTATCTACACCAACAATAACTCGATCAATTTCAGCTAGTGCTAGAGGGTAAGATAAACATACTTCAGCAGCATTTAAATTGTGTTTTTTTAACTCATAAAACCATCTATCCCACATGACCTTCCATTTATTGAATTTTGAAGGGATTTTATGGTTAGGCATTAACAATAAGCCTTGAAGGAATGTTGAACGAGTATGAACTTCAATTTTAGCTTGATTTAATTTTGATAACCATCCACTTGTTTCAATTCTTCTATCAATTATGTTTAGTGGTGCTTGTACAATATCTATTTCAAATAAGTCTATCACTTGCTCAATTTCTGAACAATCATAGACAGAAATACCTATTTTTTTAACCAGTCCATTTGATTTTATTGTATATAGAGCATCAATTAATTTTTTTCCTACTTCTCCTAAAAGATTTTTTGGCTGATGTAACAATAAACCATAAAGTGTATTAATTTTTAGATGATTTAAGGAGTCTTTTATCAAATTATTTATCCAAATATCTACATTTAGATTTGTTTCTGGTATAGGAGGTAATTTAGAGACAATATTAAAATTTGAATTTTCGATTTTGCCAATTACTTTTTGACTATCTCCATACGTTATAGCAGTATCAATTAGATTAATATTGTGGTCTTTTGCCAATTGAAAAATTTTTTTTGCTTCCGAAAGATTTATCTTGCCAGTTTCATTAGCAACACCATAGTTCATACCAAATTGTACAGTTCCTAAGCCTAACTTGCTCATTTAAGGTTTTTTCTTAAAACGGATATGGCATAACATTCGTTTCTATCTTCTTTTGTCCAATTTACATTCTCATTGATAACCTTGTGAGATACAGAAATAAGCTTATGAGAGACACATTTATAATCAGGATGCCAATCAAACAATTTTCTATAATCCATTTTATGTGTAAATACACCTGGATAGTGAAGATATTCTCTTACAAATGGAGTAGCTGAATAAAAATCATGAATGATAATGTATCCAGAATCTTTTAAAACTCTATCTGCCTCTTTTGCAATTTGAAAAAGGTCACTTCGGTCACAGAGATACAGACAGGAAGCAAATGCTACAAAATCAAATTTTTTATCTTCAAAATCTAAAATATCAGCTGTTCCTTTAATTACTTTGACACCTTTATCATTTGCAAATTCAACAGCTTTTACAGATGGTTCTATTCCATAACAATTAAGTTTTAAATTATTAGCAATCCAATGTAATCGTTTACCTTCTCCACATCCCACTTCCAATAAATTTAAATTTTTATTATCTTTACTATTCAAAATATTTGACAAAGTATTAATAATTGGATCTTGTAAATCCATTTTTCGATTTTGTATTGATAAGTGGTTACGCTCAAACCAAGCATTACCTTCTTCTTCTAAAAAAATTTCTTTTTGTTTCTTTTTCATATTTTTTTTATTGCTGATACTAAAGATTTAATTACTTTATTCTGTTCTTTAGCTGATAGTGTTGGATACATAGGTAAACTAATAGCTTCACGGTGAAATTTTTCTGCAGCAGGAAAATCCTCTTTTTTAAATCCTAAATTCTCATAATACGGATGAAGATGAACTGGAATATAGTGAAGATTAACGGCAATATTATTTTTCCAAAGATCATCGTAAATTTTTTTTTGAATTACACCCACATTATTTTCTTCAAAACACACTGGATATAGATGATAAGCAGAGTAAATATTTGGGTGTTGATGTGGTGTTTTAATTTGTAAATTCTTAAATTCTTTGTCATATTTTTTTGCAATTTTATGACGAGTTTTGATATAATCATCTAATCTTTTTATCTGGCTTAATCCTAAAGCAGCTTGAATGTCATTCATTCGATAATTATAACCAAGATCTATTTGCTGATAATTCCAAATCTCTTCTTTTGGACGTGATCTCATTAAAGACTTGTTATTAGTAATACCATGAACTCTAAGTCTATACATTTTGTCAGCGAGATTTTTATCATTTGTAAGTGCAATACCACCTTCGCCAGTAGTTATTATTTTTACTGGGTGAAAACTGAAAACTGTGATGTCGCTATGTTTACAAGAACCAACCTTGATTTGATTATACGATGAACCAATTGCATGTGAAGCATCCTCTATAATATTAAAACCATATTTTTTTGACAGTTCGTAAATGGCTGGCATCTCACAAGGTTGACCAGCAAAATGTACTGGAATTACTATTTTAGGTAATCTACCAACCTTTTCAGCTTTCTTTAATTTTTCTGATAATGCATCCACACTAATATTGTAAGTATTTGGATTAATATCAACAAAGTCTACCTCAGCACCACAGTACCTGGCGCAATTAGCACTAGCTACAAAAGTATTAGGTGAAGTCCATAAATAATCACCTTTATCAAGTCCCAAGGCAAGACAGGCAATATGCAATGCACTTGTTGCACTGTTTACCGCGACTGCACTAGAGGCCCCACAATAATTTGCTACAGATTCTTCAAATTTAGGAACAACTGGTCCTTGAGTTAAAAAATTAGATCTTAATACTTTTTCAACTTCTTCTATATCACTATCTGTAATTTCTTGACGACCGTAAGGTATCATTTATTAAATATTGTCTATAAATTTTTTGTTAGCATTAATCCAATCGTTAAGTTCTTCAATACTCATCCAGTCTGAATTATTATCACTACTATAAACAAAACCTGATGGGACTTTTTTACCTTTTTTTATCCGCGTTTTATCTTTATCCCAATCATTTATTTGAGGTAAAATTTTGTAATAATTAGAATATTCATAAGTATATTCAGAGTCTTCAACACTAATCATCTGCTCATGAAGCTTTTCACCAGGTCTTATGCCAATAATTTTATGTTTTGCTTTTGGTGCTATTGCACTTGCAATATCTATGACTTTTATTGATGGGATTTTTTTGACATATATCTCACCACCAATCATGTCTTCAAAAGCATGCCAAACAAGCTCTACACCTTGCTCAAGTGAAATCATAAAACGTGTCATTCGTTTATCAGTAATGGTCAATTCATTTTGATCTCTAGTTGATAAAAAAAATGGAATTACAGAACCTCTTGATCCCATAACATTACCATAACGAACAACAGCAAAAGATGTTTGAGTACCAGCTGCATAAGAAGAGTTACTTGCTATAAATAGTTTGTCAGATGCTAATTTACTCGCACCATAAAGATTTATTGGGCTGCTTGCCTTATCTGTTGAAAGAGCTACTACACGTTTTACACCTTGATCAATACAAACATCAATCAAGTTCATTGCACCATTTACATTTGTTTTTATACACTCAAAAGGATTATACTCTGCTGTAGAAACTATTTTTGTTGCTGCAGCGTGCACAACGTACTCCACACCATTTAGTGCTCTACGAAGACGATCTTTATCACGTACATCACCAATAAAAAAGCCAACTCTTTTATCATCCTTAAAATGTTTTTGCATTTCCCACTGCTTCATTTCATCACGTGAAAATATTATTAAACGCTTTGGATTAAATTTTTTTAATGTAAGTGGAACAAATGACTTACCAAAAGAGCCTGTACCACCAGTAATTAAAATTGATGAATTTTTTAACATTTTGTATTATTTTAATTTTATAGTTTTAACTCAAAAATAATCCTCGGTATTTATAAATTTATTGAATTTTACTTTAACTTGAAATTTCCTTCTTTCTATTATGCAAATGCTATCACAATTATCAACAGTACTCAAACAGTGAGCTATTATTATAATATTTAAATTATTCATAAAATAATGTTTAATTTTGATCTTGAAATGTTAAAAAATTTAATAATTTTTTAAGTTTTGTTTTGTTCCTTTAGAAAACTTTTATAAGTTTTAATAATACCCTCCTCTAAGTGAACTTTTGGTTTAAAACCAATTTGATTAATTAAATGACTATCAACTAATTTTCTTGGACTTCCTTCAGGCTTGCTTTTATCAAATTTAATTTTACCATTATACCCAACGACTTTTTTAATTATTTTAGAAAGTTCCGTAATAGTTAACTCAAGTCCACTTCCCACGTTGATGTGACTACATCTAGGTTTGCTATATTTTTCATATATTTGTTTATCTACATTCATTATTTGGATAGATGCAGAAACCATATCATCAACAAAAAGAAATTCTCTTTTAACAGCGCCTGTGCCCCAAATACTCACATTTGGTAAATTTTTAATTTTCGCTTGATGAAAACGATAAATTAATCCAGGGATAACATGACTATTTTTAGGATCAAAGTTATCACCTGGTCCATAAAGATTGGTTGGCATAAGACTACGATAGTCAATTTCATGACTTTTACCAAATTGTCGATTGTAACTTTCGCAAAGTTTAATACCAGCTATTTTAGCAATTGCATAAGGTTCGTTAGTTGGCTCTAGTAACCCGGTTAGTAGTTCATTTTCTTTCATAGGCTGATTTGCTTTTTTTGGATAAATACAACTAGATCCTAAAAATAATAATTTTTTTACTCCACTCACAAATGAGCTATGAATTATATTATTTTGTATCATTAAGTTTTGATAAATAAATTCTGCTGGATAAGTATTATTTGCGTGAATACCTCCTACTCTTGCCGCGGCTAAATACACTTGATCGATTTTTTGTTTTTTAAAGAAATTTTCAACATCTGTTTGTTTAATTAGATTTAAATCTTTTTTATCTATTGTAATTAATTCTATGTTTCTTTTTTTTTTTAAAACACGAACTAAACCTGATCCGACCATTCCTTTGTGACCAGCTATATATATTTTAAGTTTAGGCATTTTTTTTATAAAAATATTGAGAAAGAATTAACTATTAGTAAGTTGCTCATTTTTTGCTATTTTCAAATCTTCTTCAACCATTTCTTGAACTAAATTTTCAAAAGAAATTTTAGCAACCCAATTTAATTTTTTTTTTGCTTTAGTTGGATCACCTAATAAATTTTCTACTTCAGAAGGTCTAAAATACCTTGGGTCTACTTTTACTACTTCTTTACCATTTAAAATTCCTTTTTCATTTATACCTTTTCCTTTCCATTCAAAGGCCATATTTAAATTCTTTGCTGCTAAATTTATGAAATCTTTAACTGAATATTGTTTTCCTGTTGCAATAACAAAATCATCTGGTTCTTTTTGTTGAAGCATTAACCACTGGGCCTCTACATAATCTTTTGCATGCCCCCAATCTCTTAAAGCATTTAAATTACCCAAATATAAATTTTTTTGTAAACCTAATTTTATTCTAGCTAAACCTCTTGTTATTTTTCTTGTTACAAAAGTTTCCCCTCTTACAGGTGATTCATGATTAAATAGAATTCCATTACAAGCATAGATGCCATAAGCTTCTCTATAATTAACTGTAATCCAATAAGCATATAATTTTGCAACTCCATAAGGACTTCTTGGGTGAAAAGGAGTATTTTCATTTTGAGGCACCTCTTTTACTAAACCGTATAGTTCAGATGTTGATGCTTGATAAAATTTTGTTTTTTTTTCTAACTTAAGAATACGAATAGCTTCTAAAATTCTTAGCGCTCCTAAAGCATCAGAATTAGCTGTATATTCTGGCTGTTCAAACGAAACTGCCACATGACTTTGAGCTGCTAAGTTATAAATTTCGTCAGGTTGTACCTCTTGAATAATCCTAGTCAAAGAAGTTGAGTCTGTTAAGTCCCCATGATGTAAAATAAATTTTCGATGATTTTCAAACGGGTCTTGATATAAATGATCTATTCGATCTGTATTAATTAAAGAAGATCTTCTTTTTATGCCATGTACCTCATAATCTTTATTTAATAAAAATTCTGCCAGATAAGATCCGTCTTGTCCTGTCACACCAGTTATAAGAGCTTTTTTCATATAATTTATTTCATTAAGTATCATCT
>MDSZ01146479.1_pt1 | contig 12530 bp, 14 predicted proteins | sample 811201 | NCBI WGS metagenome assembly MDSZ01 (sample SAMN05326647, study PRJNA326480) | marine metagenome | isolation source: seawater | place: Indian Ocean: North | collected 2010
ATTGCAAATTTTATTTCTTTCAAATTTGCAGCTCCCGTTGATAATATGACTGGTTTTTTTGTTTTTCCAACTTTTTTCAAAAGTTGTAAATTAGTTATGTCGGAAGATGATATTTTAAAAGCAGGAACTAACTTTTTAAGAAAGTCTACTGACGCTGTATCAAATGGAGTAGATAAAAAATCTATTTTAATTTTTCTACAATAACTAGCTAAATGAAAATAATCATTTTTCTCAAATCTATCAAATTTTTTAAAAAGTAAATATTGTGAGTTAGTACTTTCTTTTTTAAGATCCCAATAAGCCGGTGAATTTTTTGAAGCAATTGTTTCAGATTTATAAGTTTGAAATTTGGCAGCAGATGCGCCCCCTTTTTTGGCTAAATAAATCATTTTTTTAGCTTTTTTTAAAGAACACTCATGGTTCACACCTATTTCAGCAATTATGTATGTTAACTTATTTTTTTTTATTTTTTCAAAATTAAATATCATTTTTTATGTTTACTTTTAAATAGTTTATAGTGTTTTTTTAATTCTTTCTTATTATTTGTTATATTAGTTGAGTGTTTTCTATATCTATAGAGAGGAATAGGTATTCTATTAATTTTAAACTTTTTCTGAAATCTAAATCTTAAATCTTTATCTTCGTGAAGTAAAAATTTTTTATCATACATACCGATTTCTATTAATTGTTCCACTCTAAAAATTATTCCACAACCAATAGGTTTCGATAGACAGTTTATTCTTTCTAAAAATTTTTCTTTATCATTTACAGTGTAATAGTCACATGCAAAAGCATCAATTTCAGGGTTAGAACTAATAAAAGTATACAATATGTTTAAAAATTGTTCGTTAACATAATCATCTGAGTCAACCCTTACTATAAATCTTGCTTTTGATGCAATTATACCTTTGTTAATTGAATAGGGTAGCCCTTTATTTTTAGCATTTGATTTAATTATTAATTCATTTTTAAATGTTTCAAGAACAAATGGGGTTTTGTCAGTGCTCCCGTCATTAATTACAATTATTTCATATTGTTCTTTGGGGAAAGTTTGGTTTAATAGTGATCTTAAACACCTTCCTAAATACTTTTCTTGATTAAAAACAGGAATAATTACTGAAAGTTTAGGTTTATTTTTCATTAAAAATTTTATGATTTTTATTTAATATTAACTCTGAGTTTTTCTCTTGCCGACTTTTCAGTATCTCTTATTTCTTTTTTTCCGTCACCAAGAATTCCATCGATGGATCTTATACTTTCAACGAAGTTTTTAAGCACATCTACTGAGATTGATGCAGACTGATCGGACCCGTACATTGCCCTATCCAGGGTTATGTGTCTTTCAACAGAAGTTGCTCCTAGTGTCACTGCAGTAAGAGAAACTTTAAGCAAACTTGTTTCATGACCTGAGTAACCAACGTTACAACCATATCTTTTTTTTAATGTCTCAATACATTTTAGATTAGCTTCTTCATCTTTCATTGGATATGTGCTATTGCAATGCATTAACTCAAATTTACAATTCTTTTTTTCGAAAATATTTACCACTTCGTCTATTTCTTTTAAGGAGGACATTCCTGTAGAGATAAAAGTTTTTCTTTTTTCATTCGCTATTTCATTGACTAAAGGAAAATGGCCTAACATTGGCGAGGCAACTTTGTTAAAAGGTAAATTATATTGTTTTAAAAAATTTTGTGAATCCAAATCCCACGCGGAGGCGGACCAAAGTATCTTTTTATTTTTACAATATTCATTAATTTCATCGTATTCTTTCTTTTCGAATTCAAGACCTTTTTTCTGATCTCTTTGTGTTTTTCCCCATGGACTTTCTCTTGGCGAGTCTAAAAATTCTTTTGTATAAACTTTTTCAATATTTCTTTTTTGAAATTTTACAGCATCAAATCCAGCATCGGAGGCAGAATTTATCAATTTTTTAGCTAAAGACAAATCACCGTTGTGATTTATTCCAATTTCAGCTATTAAAAATACGTTCATAATTTAATTCAAAAAATACTTTTTTCTACGCAAGAACAAACTATATGTCCAATTAAAATATGCATTTCTTGAATTCTCGCTGTTGAGTGGCTTGGTACTATTATACTTAAATTCGAAATCTTTTTAGCTTCACCGCCATCTCTCCCAAGTAAAGCTATTGAAAATATTTTTTTCTTTTTTGCTTCTTTTAATACATTAATAATATTTTTACTATTACCCGAAGTAGAAATTACAACTAAAAGGTCTTTTGCATCCCCCAAAACTTCTAATTGTCTTTGATAAACTGTATCATAAGAATAGTCATTAGATAGCGCAGTAATCACAGAGGTGTCGGTATTCAAAGAAATAGATTTTAATGGGGGTCTATCTTTTTCAAATCGGCCGATTAATTCTGCTGCTAAATGTTGACTATCAGATGCGCTGCCACCATTTCCACACCAAAAAATTGTACCATTATCTTTTAAAACACTTGTTGCCTTATTAGCAAAAACGTCAATTTCAGATGATAGTGGCTTGATTGACTCTCTTAAATCAAAATGTTCATCTATTATATTATTTATGTTTTTTAAACTCATTAAGTAAATTAATTAATTATGTTCAATATTTGAACATTATAAAACTTTTTGATAATTTATCAAAGAAAAATATTTAATTTTTTATGAAATTTGGCATTATCGGAACATCTAGAATAACTGATGACCATATAAAAGTCATCAAAAGACTGGGTCATGATATATTATTTATAAGCTCGACTAGAAAAAAAAGTAAAAAAATCAGTGCGCTTTCAAAAAAATATAAAATCAAAAGAAAGTTTTTTAATTGGAAAGAGGCTATTAAATTTGCAGAGGGGAACAATAATTGTAATTTTTTAATCACAACAAGAATAAAAGATAATTATAAAATATTAAAAGAATGCGTCAAAACAAATAAATTTATTTTTATTGAAAAGCCTGTTTTTTTAAAAAGTAAAGATTTTAATAATTTTAAAAAAAATAAAAAAATCTTTGTGGGGTATAACAGAATTTTTTTTGATAATATCAAATTATTAAAAAAAAAAGTATGGAAGAAAAAAAATATTAATATTATTGTCAAGTGTCCTGAAAATAACGTTCAAAATATAATTAAAAATTCATGTCATATATTTTCAATTTTAAAATTTTTATTCGGTGAACTTAAACTCATTATGTCGAAAAAAAATAAAAATTATATAAATTGTATTTTAAAAAATAAAAACAATTGCCTTTTTTATTTGACTTTTAACTTTAAGAGCACAGATAATTTTTCAATAGAAATATTCGATAAGAGAAAAAGATATTTACTTTCACCGATTGAAAATTTGAAAATTTTTAATAAAATTAAGATTAAAAAAATTAAAAATAACTACATATATAATCCTCAATCTTATTTAAATATTAATGAGTATAATCAAAATGAATTTAAACCTGGATTTCAATCTCAAATGAATAAATTTATCCAGTTCACAAAAGGGAAAAAAATTATAAACGATATTAATTTTTCTAAAAAGATAGTTCAACTTTGTGAAAAAATTTTAAAATGAAAATTTTTAAGATAAATTCTAAAACAAAGAAAAATGATCTATTAATATATGAAGATAGAATAAAAAATGAAAATTTAATTTGGGTTAAACAAATTATAAAAATTTTAAAATTTTACTTTCCAAAAGGAAAAAAAAAGATAAATGACTTAGGTTGCAATTTATTCCAACTTTACAAAGGTTTAAAAAAAGAGAAATTAAATAAAAAATTTTCATATTTTGGATTTGATCATGATAAAATTTACATAAAATACGGTTTAAAATATTTTCCAGAATTAAAAAAAAAATATAAAGTATTGAATCTGGAAAAAAAAATACCAATGAAAGCAGACATCAGTGTAATTTCAGCTACGTTAGAACATTTGAATAATCCCTCTAAAGCTTTAAATAATTTTCTAAAATCGACTGATCAATTAATTATAATCCGCTCTTTCTTTGGAAAAAAAAAAATAAAAAAATTATTTAAGGATAAAAAATATGTAGATTATCCTTATTTAATAAATCAATATTCTTTTTCGTGGGTAAAAAATGTTCTTTCAAAACAAAATTTTAAAATAATTGAAATTCAAAAAGATAAAGCTACTCAAGGGAGAATGAAAAAAATTTATCCTAAAATAAATAGAAAATTTTATATTATCATTGCTAAAAAAAATGTTATATAATTAAATAAATTATGACAGCTTTAAATGTTCGACATGTAGGTGTAGTAACAAAAGATCTCAATAAATCTTTAAAATTTTATAGAGATGTGCTTGGATTCAAAGTTGTGAAAAAAATGAGAGAAACAGATAGAAGTCTATCCGATCTTATGGGATTAAAAAAAGTTCAGGTAACTACTGTAAAAATGAGATCAAAAGAAAGTGGAATGTTGGAACTTTTAAGTTGGCACTCACCAAAATCAAGTAGAAAAGTAGAATGTGGCAAACTAAATTTTTTAGGACTTACTCATTTCGCATTAACAGTAAAAAACGTAGATTATATTTATAAGAAATTAAAAAAAAAAATTAAATTTCTATCAGCCCCAAGATTTTCTCCAGATAAAAAAGTAAAATTAGTTTTCTGTAAATCCCCCGAAGGAGTATTTATAGAAATGGTCCAGCAACTTTAAAATTTATGTACGAATTAACTTATAAACAAAAAGAGGATTTAAACAAAAACTCAGACTTTATTTTAAAAGCATCAAAAATTTTTTCTGAAAAAGGTTTTGTAGTAATTAAAAATATTATTCCTTTTGAAATACTCAATCAGGTGAAGTTAGATCTAATTAAAATGGTTAAAGAAAAAAAAATAGAAAATTCACTAAGAGACGTCCATTTTTTTGATAGCGGTGAAATAAGCAGCGCCCATAACTTACTTAATTATATTCCTTCTTATAAAGACTTAATGACAAAAACTAAAATTTTAGATTTGATAAAAACATTTTATAAAGATATTACAGTTGGTGATTTTAATTCATCTTATTTTGCTAAGCCAAAATACGAGGGTTTAGAGACAAAGCCCCATCAAGATAATGCTTTTTTTTGTATGGAACCAGCAAATATTGCAACTTGCTGGATGCCATTAACTTTTGCTTTAAAAAAAAATGGATGTTTATATTACTTTGAAGGTTCGCACACTATGGGAAATTTGAACCATGTTCCTGAAGGTAACCTAGGTGCGTCCATGACAGTTGATTTGAAAAATTTGGAAAAAGTAAAAAAAAATTTTAATAAAACTTATATCGAACTAACTCTTGGAGACTGCGTTATTCATAACGCCTTAGTAGTTCATGGTAGCGAAGCCAACACTAGTGAACATGATCGAAACGCATTTAATTTTTCGGTAGGATGCAATTCTTCGAAAAGAAATCATAATCTGTTTAAAATTTACAAAAATAATTTGGATAATTTTTTGAAAAAAAAGAAATTAAATGAAATTAATTAAAATTTCTTTTTTTTAAATTATACTCTGCGTATTTGAAATCTTGCATGGTATCAATATCAGAGTTAATATCTTTGACAACATAAGGTAAAACTCTTTTCCCTAGCAATGTATTTTTTAAAATATTTGAAGTTAAATAAATATCTATAATACCGTTTGCCACATAGGTATCAGGATAGTATTTCTGAGGTTTGTTATATTTATCTAAATTAAAATCTTTTTTTAAAATAGCACATAATTTCTTATTAAGAATTCTTAGAGATTTAAATGAAGTTTCAGACATCTTATTAACTGTTCTTAAAGAAGAATAATATTTTGACTTTTTAAAAAAAAATTTTAACGCTTTTTTAACAGTATTTTTTGATCTGATTGGAGTAGTAGGTCTCAAGTGTGCAAAATATTTAGGTAAATCATTATTAAATTTTAAATGATCATTTATAAAATTTTTAAAAGCATCCAAATCTGTAGCAGTACTTGATGAAGAGTATTTATTTCTTTTGTGCAAATAAAATTTTCCATACTTCGAGGCAATTTTAAGATATCTTTCAGAGTCACTACTAAAGATTATTTTCTTAAAAAGACTATTTTTTTTTGCAAAGTCCAGAGTATAAAAGATAAGAGGTTTTTTATTGATTAGTCTGATATTTTTATTTTTTATTGTTTTTGAACCAGACCTAGCAGGTATAAATGCCCAGCATTCATCAATGAGTTTCATGAAAGGTTTCTTCAATAGATTGAAAAATTATTCGTGATGCTTTGTTGATTGCTTTTGAATTAATGATCAAAGGTGGTCCTAATTTGATCGATTCTCTTCCTGTATTGCATACAAGCAACCCTTTCTCCAAGCATTTCTGCGAGACTTTATCCGCGAAGTATTTTCCTGAATAGTTTTTATAATTTTTAAAAATAAGGGAAGCAATTAGTCCTTGGCCCAAATTTGTATTAAGGATTTTATTATATCTTAAAACAATTTTACTTAAATTTTTATGTAGTATCTTTCCCTGTCTCATAGAATTGGAAACTAATTTTTTCTTATTAATAATGTCTATTGTTGCTATACCGGCTGCGCAAGATATTGGGTTGGCAGAGTGTGTACTGCTAAGACCAAAGATTTTTTTATTACTAAAAATCTTTTTAGAAGCTATAACTCCTGAAAGTGGAAATCCTGATCCCATTCCTTTACCACAACAGATCATATCTGGTTTGACGTTATAATGCTCAAAACCAAATTTTTTTCCAGTTCTAGCAAATCCTGATTGCATTTCATCAAAACAAAGTATTATGTTATTTTTTTTACAAAATTTTTCAATATTTTTCACATAATTCTTTGGATAAAAAATTGCACCCCAGCCTTGAAATGTTTCTAGCATTATCATTGAAATATTTTTTTTAAAATTAAAATTTCTTTTAAAAGCTTTTTTTATTGACTCATCAAAAAAATTATTTTTTTTAAAATTTTTCACCCAGGGATAGGGAAAGTCAACCTGATGAATATTTTTATCGAAAAATCCTATCCACTTTGAGGCTTGATTGTTGCCAGCTAGCATTTGCGAACCCATAGTTCTACCGTGCCAATTTCCTTTAATTGTGATAATACCAATTTTATTTTTATTGATCGATCCTCCATAAATTCGTGCGACTTTGATAGCTGTTTCCGTCGCCTCTGTGCCTGAGGACACTAAAAAACATTTCTTAAGTTTCTGAGAATTAACAAATTTTATTAGTTTTGAAACATATAGTTCACGATAATTGTTATAGTAATGGTAAGTATGATTAAAACCTTTATCTACAGCTTGTTTTACTGCTTTTTTTAAATAATCATTATTATATCCTATGCTTGATGTAAAAATGCCTGAAGTAAAATCGATATATTTTTTGTTTTCGGTATCAACAATGTTAATTTTATCAGCTTTTTTCCATTTAATCATAATATTAGGCGTCATATTTTGTGTTTCAAATTTTGTGTATTTTTTTTTAAGACGTGTATATTTTTGATTATTGTTTGAAATTATCATTGTTATTTTTTTGGTTTTTGAGAAATTGATAGTAACATAACTTCTTTTGAAAATCTAATCCACTTAAATTTTTTAGAGAAAAATGAAGGTATTAATATTCTTGTAATTTCAGAAAGTAAAACTAAAAATTTAAATTTCCATAAGATTGGTAGCTGTCTAAAATTTGTAGTTTTGATATTTTTAAATCCACTAATTTCTTGAACATAATTTAATGACTCAGTTGTGAAAGGGGTTCTATGAGAATAATCTTCATAAAAATTTTTAAACATAAATTTCCAATGAGGAGTTAATGTAATCACTTTTCCACCAGGCTTCAGAACCCTAAAAATTTCCTCATAAATTTTTTCTGGATAATAAAAGTGCTCGACAAAAGATTTTGAATATACAATATCAAATTTATTATCTTCAAAGGGTATTTTTTCTCTCTCTAAATTTGCGTGTTTAAAATTCACATTTGGACAGTACTCTTTGACGTAGTCTGAAATATCTACAGCAGAGATATCAAAGTTTTGATTTGACCATTGTTTTAAGAAGTCACCTCTCGCAGGACCTAGTTCTAATAGACTTTGTCCTTCCGATAGATTATATTTTTCTATCAAATACTTAATTAGTTGTTGTGGATATTGCGTTAGAGGTATTTCAAAATCATTGTAAACTACCCTCGCATAATCCCTTTGATTTTCATTTTTCATAACATTTTTACATACTGTTCATTATTTGAACATTATTATATTATAAACTAAAATTTTTAAAGGTAAATTTATGAAAAAAATCATAATTATTGGATTAGGAAATATGGGTTTAGCTCACTTAACCGCTTTCACAAAAAAAGGAGGAAATAAAAAAAGACTGTTTCTCGTAGAAAAAAATAAAGAAAGACGCAAAAGAATTTGTAAATCTTTAAAAGAAAAGAAAATTGATTACGAAATTTTAAAAAACGTTCCAAAAAATAAAATATTTGATTTTGCTGTCGTGGCCTCAAAGTCAATTGAACGCATAAATATATGTAAAAAATTAATAAAAAATAATAAAATTAAATTTTTATTTTTAGAAAAGTTTCTTTTTAACTCTCTTAGAGAATATAACATCTTTAAAAGTCTTCAATCCAAATTTGGAATAAAAACTTATGTAAATATTTGGGCCAAAATATTTTTAAAAAGAGTAAATTTAAAAAAGCCAAAAAAAAAATTTATTTGTGATGTTATATTACCAAATGGAAAAGTTTTAACCAACATAATCCATTTTTTCGAAATCTTTAGATTATTGACCAATTGGAACTTTAAACTAGATCTAACAAAATTTAATATTAAAAAAATAAATAATCATTACCATGACGGATATGGAATTATAAAATTTATATCACTAAAAGGATCAGAAATGATCATAAGATCAAAAAATATGAGTAATGATATTATAATTATTTATCAAAGTGATAAAAAAAAAGTAAAAATATTTATTTCTAGAGGAAAAATTTATATTAACAAAAAATCAAAAAAAATTATAAAAAAATTTCCATTAGCAAGTATTGAAACAAAATTATTTTTTGACTCTTTAATGAAAAAAAATAAAAAACATCAAATATTTTTTCCCAGGTACTCAGTAGTAGAAAAAAGCTCAAAAACAATAATTAATTCATTTTACAAAAAATTCAAAACAAAAGTGAGAATTACTTAATGAAAAAATTTATCAAATTTTTAAAAGCAAAAAAAACTTTTCTGCAATCGAAAGATAAAAAATATTTAATTCTAGATTCTTCACAGTCATTTATCTTCAAGAGTTTTTTTAAAGAAAAAGAAGTAGAAATTTTACATACAAGATATGAAGAATTTAATTTGCTTGTACTTCTTAAAATACTATTAAAATTTAAATTTTCCTACAATGATTATTTGATAGAATATATAAAAAACTCGAAACATAAATACATAATTTCATTTATAGAAAATAATTTATTTTATTACAGTCTAAAAAATAAGCTTCCAGAAAAAAAAATTATTTTAATTCAAAATGGTATGAGAACTGAATTTTTTTTCAAAAAAATGTCTCAAGAAAAGCAACTTGAAGTCGACTATTTATTTACTTTTGGAAAGTTTTATGCCAGAAAATACAAGCAATATGTAAAATCTAAAATTATTTCCTTAGGTTCTTTTAAAAATAACATTATCAATAATGAAAGAAAAAAAAAAGATCGATCAATACTTTTTATATCCTCAGGACCTTCATTTAAAAAAGATATGGGTATCTTTGGAAAATTTAGAATAGATCCAGAAATTTATTTTAAGCCAGAGAAAATTCTGTTGCCTGTAATATTAAAGTATTGTCAAAAAAATGACTATAAATTAAAAATACTCGCAAGATCAAAAAAAGATCATCATTTTTTTTATGAGAAAGGTTTTTATAATAAAATTTTGAATTTAAACGAGTTTGAACTTTTAGAAAATAAAAACTGGAAACAAAGTTACAAATTTACAGATGATTCAAGTTTAATCGTAAGCATTTATTCAGCTTTAGGATTAGAGGCTGCAGTTAGAGGAAACAGAACTATTTTTTTCAATGTAAGAAATAAAGTTTCAGAAAGCTTAAGTTTATTTTGGTCTGATAACAAAATTAGCAGCAGGGGACCTTTTTGGACTGATTTAATAAATGAGGAAGAATTCAATAGAATTGCTAACCATGCAATTTTTTCCTCAGATTTAGAATGGAAAGAATCATTGAAATTTATATTTCCAAATCTTATTGATTATGACGCAGGCAATAAAAGGTTTTTAAAGGTATTTCAAAATGAAGAATCAAAATAAAGAATACTATTTATCAATAAGCCCTGATCCAAAGTACTGGGATTTATCAAAACCTTTACTTTTTTGCGGTGAATGGTGTGTAAATGACAGTAATAAAAATTTTTTATCTAATAAAGATTATAAAATATTAGATAATACAATTTTCGAAAAAAATTTTAATTTATCACAAATTCGCTTGTGTGATGAAATATATGAAAATTTGTTAGAAGAGATCGCAATTAAGTTAAATAAAATTCATAAAATTAATTGGTCAAAAAAAGCCTGGAGAATAGTAATAGGACCTTGGTTAAATAGATATATCGCAATTATTAATAATAGATTTAATTTTATTGTATTTTCAACTAGAGATAATGAGATATCCTTTAAGGATCTAGATTTTAAAAGTGACTCTTTAATATCATTTGATATCAGAGATTTTACTGATAAAGCAATTAATCATGAGTGGAACGAGAAGTTAATAAGAAGATTATATCAATTGTATTCATCTAAAGAATTTGATGTTAAATATCTTGATAATCTTAAATTAGAAAAATTTAAACAAGAAAGAAATAAAAACAATTTACTTAATCTTTTAAAAAATAAATTCAACCTTTTCTTGAAAAAATTTTTCTTCACAAAATCAAATGAATTCTTTTTTCATAAGATATATTTAGGAAGTCATGTTACCTCTTTAAAACTTTTTCTAGGTTTAAAAAATTTCCCGGCCAAATATTTCATTAGTGAAAAAAGATTTAGGTTTGATTTAGATCTAGAAATGAGAAAAAAACTTTCAATTAATTTTGATGTTAAAAATTTAAATGAAAAGATAATTAGATTTCTTTTATTAGAAACCTTACCTACAATATATTTGGAAGGTTTCAAAGAAGTTTTTCAAACAATTAAAGCATCAAATTTACCAGAGTCTCCGAAAAAAATTTTCACTAGTAATTGTTCACAAGATACTATTTTTAAATTCTGGCTAGCAAATGCTGTTAATATTGGATCAAAGTTAATACACGGACAACATGGTTCTGCATATGGTATGATAATTGAACACAGTAATTTAAAATACGAATTAAGTATATGCGATAAATATATTAGTTGGGGATGGTTATTTAAGACTAAATATAGTGAAAAAATTTTACAAGGTGCTGCATTACCAATTATTAAAAGCAAAATAAAAAAAAGAAAACTTAATAAAAATATTTTATTAATTCCCTCAGGCATCGATTATTATATCTTTAAAAATGAACTTAAAAGAACTGATAAAGCAAATGAAGACCTAGCCATAATTGACGATTTTATGAATAATTTGGATGATAAATTAAAAAAAAATTTATGTTTAAAACCCCATCCAATTGAAATTAGAAAAAAAAAAGAATTTTCATATTATAATTATTTTAAAAATAATTATTCACATATCCATCTTCATAATCATCAAGAAAAATTGGAGGAATTAATGAATAGGTGTCAACTATCAATTTTCTTATATCTTGCTACACCCTTTTTAGAAAACCTAGCTCTTAACAAACCGAGCATCATGATTTATCAAAGTGGTTTCAAAGAAACATTAAATGAAGAAGCTGAAATTTATTTTCAGAACTTGTCAAATTCAAGTATTGTTTTTGAGAATGTAAAAGATGCTATAAAATTTCTAAATGAAAAAGGCATCGACGGGATTGAAAAGTGGTGGAACTCAGAATATACACAACAGGAAAGAAAAAAATTTGCAAATTATTATGTTCGCAAGAATAAAAACTCATTAAAAACTTTAATAAATTGTCTTAAATATTCTTAAAATGGTTTTTTCTTTTGACATTTTTAGTTAAATGTATACTGTTCATTTAATGAACAAAAAACTTAATTCAGAGCAAAATAACCTAGAAATATTAAGAAAAATCAGTGATTCTAAGAAATTAACTCAAAGAGAGTTAGCTGACGAATTAGGTTTTAGCTTGGGCAAATTAAATTATTGTTTAAACGAACTAAAAAAAAAAGGTTTAATAAAATTCAATAATTTTAAAAATAATAAAAATAAGATGAATTATATGTATATTTTAACACCTAAAGGAGTTGCTCAAAAAACAAAACTATTAGTTTCTTTTATGCATAGAAAAATGAGGGAGTATGATGAGTTTAAGAAAGAGCTAGACTCGCTTCAAAAGAAATAAAATACATTTCAAAAATGAAACAAAATATTTTAAAAAAACTTGAAAATTATCCATATTATAAAATCTTGAAAATACCAAATCAAAAAGAAAAAGAATTGAA
>MDSZ01005333.1_pt1 | contig 12527 bp, 12 predicted proteins | sample 811201 | NCBI WGS metagenome assembly MDSZ01 (sample SAMN05326647, study PRJNA326480) | marine metagenome | isolation source: seawater | place: Indian Ocean: North | collected 2010
CTTGAACTTTTTCTTTAGCATTTTCATATTCTTTTTTGTCTGGAAATTCTTTTATAAGATAGTTACTTCCTTTTTCAACTAATTGAAAGCTCAAGGATTTATCGAAGTCAATTGGCCACTTATTTGAATTATATATTATATCTACGGTTGCAAAAATACATACGGATATAACATAGCCTCTAGCAAAACCAAAAAAGAAACCAAAAATTTTATCTAATCCACCTATACCTGTGTATGTAACAGCTCTACTGATTCCTTTATTAATTAGTAAAATTATGAATATAACAATTATAAATAAACAAATACCAAGAGTCACATCTAAAATATATTCATTATCAATTATATCATCAACATAAGGTTTAGCTTTAGGAAATAAAAATAAAGTTATTACGTATGCCAACAGCCATTTAGATGCAGATAATAAACTTAATACAAAACCTTTTTTGTAACACTTAATTAAAGATAGAACTGTAATAGTGATATAAATTATATCAAATGATGAAATTTGTTTAAAAAATTCAAAAAAATCCTGCATTTATTATATTTGAAATGGTTTAAATTTAATTATTAAAGCAGGCAATAATGTTAATACGGAAATCATTGCTAAAAGCATTGCAATACCGGTAAATATTCCAAAATATATAGTAGGAATAAAGTTAGAGAATATTAATATTGAAAAACCAAAAACAATAGTAATAGATGTATTAATAATAGCGATACCTACTGTTGAGTGGCAATAAGCAACTGTTTTTTCATAATTTTTAATTCTATTAAATTCTTCCTTAAATCTATAAATGTAATGAATACTATTATCGACTGCTATACCAATTGTAATTGCAGCTATTGTGATTGTCATCATATCTAGTGGGATATTTAATATACCAATAATACCTAATATCAAAAATGCTGCAATAAAGTTTGGAACCACACCTATCAAAGATAGTTTAATGTTTTTAAATAATACTATAAACATTCCAAGTATACCTATCATTACAAATCCAAGTGTTAATATTTGAGATTTAAATAAACTTTGAAGTAAATTATTGAATAATATAAGTACACCAGATAATTTAAATTCATTTTTTTCGAATCCAAGTTTATTTTCTAAATCATAATTTATTTTATTTATTAAATCATTTCGTCTTAATTCTGGTAATGAGTCTTTTATTCTTAAATTAATTCTTGCCTCAGAGTCTTTTATAGAAATATATGGATCTACTATCTCTTTCTTAATTGTTTGAGGGATTTTTGAATACAAAACACCCATTTCTAAAGTGCCCAATGCCCTTCCATCATTTAATGCTGTTGCTACCTCTACAATCGATGAAAAAGATAGTACTTTACCAACTGCAGGCAATGTTTCTAAATATTTGTGAACTTTATCAATTTTATTAATTTTATCCTTCGTAAACCAATATTTTTCATCATCTCCATCCTCCATGTCTCCCCAATCCTCATCTTCGTTTTCATCATTTGTATCATTATTTTTAGGAAATTTGATTATGATATCCATAGGGGTAGTCCCGCCTAATTTATCATCGATAAGTTTCATACCTTTGTAAATTTCAGTATTTTTTTTAAAATAATTAATAAAACTATTTTCTACTTCAAGTTTACTAATTCCAAATACACTAAAAAAAACTACAATTAATGTAATAAAAAATATTTTATTTTTATTATTAGAACTAAAGTTTGCTAAATTAGAAGTAATAATTGAATTTTGATTTTCATGTATTGATACCTTTTTGTCATCGAAAAAATTAAGTAAGGTTGGTAGTAATGTATATGTTATTATAAATGATGATAGAAGGCCCAAAGTCATCATCCAACCAAAATCTATAATTGGTTTAATTTCACTTAAAATTAGAGAAAGAAATGCAAAAATAGTAGTTAAAACAGTATAAATTATTGGCCAAAACATTTTTTTTGTTGTTAATAAAATTAATTCACTTTTCTTTAAACTTGGATTATTTTTTTTTAATTGAAGAAAACGAGTGCTCACATGAATATTCATTGCCATAGTTAATATCAACATTAAAGCAATAAAATTTGAGGATATAACAGTTACTTTCCATCCAAAGATTCCTAGCAATCCCATCATTACCACAACTGAAACAAGACAACTTGAAATAGGAATTATAATCCAGATTAATTTTCTAAAAACAAACCATAAAGTTGAAATTATAAAAAATAGTACCCCGATACCAAAAAAGACAATATCGCTTTTTATATAGGTCATCATATCATCAGCAATCATTGGTATTCCACCTAAATGAATTTGTGCTGTATCTTTATAACTTTCTATAACTTGTCTAATTTCTAATATATTTTTATGATTTTTTTTTTTAATTTTATCTCTGAATTTTTCTTTTTCTTTTTGATTTTTAAATATATTTTTTTTTTCTTTTTCTTTAAGATAAACAATGATTCCAGTAGTTTTTCCATCTTCACTGATTACAAAGTTTCTAAAGACAGGACTATTTAATATTTCATTAAAACCGTCATCTCTGTTAATTCCCTCACTCTTAAGAGTACTGAAGTTTTGGAGTTTTTCGGTAAGTGTTTCATCTTTAATATTTAATAAAGGAATATCTAAAATTGTAATAACATTATGAACCCAGTCTAAACTTTGAATTTTATATTTTAAACTTAATAAATTATTAACTGAGTTGTCAGATGTAAGATCTTCTTTTGGAGAATAAGTTAGCACTAAAAACTCTTTGGTGCCATACCTTTGATTTACTTCATTGAAATATTTTAGGTCTGGATCATCTTCTAATAAAAGTGTTTCAGATGATGCATCTAATCTAAAATTTTTGGCATTATAGCTAAAAAATGATACAAGAATGACTAGTACAATAAATATAAGTTTAGGTTTTTCTAAAATATTTTTTTTATAAATTTGTGCTAACATTCTTAATTAGCTTATATAATTTTAATTAAGAATTTTGAAGATCTTTAAATTTAGTAAACATTTCCTCAAATTCGAGCATTATATTACCCGTTGGTCCATGTCTTTGTTTATGAATTAATAGTTCAGCTAAATGGGCTACTTCATTCATTTTAGCCTGCCATTCAGCATGTTCAACTGTTGCAGGTCTTGGTTCTTTTCCTCTTAAATAATAAGCTTCTCTATACACAAACATTACAACATCTGCATCTTGCTCTATTGAACCAGACTCTCTAAGATCAGACAACAATGGTTTTTTATCATCTCTTTGCTCAACTGCTCTAGATAGTTGAGAGAGAGCTAGAACTGGTACGCTCAATTCCTTGGCCAATGCTTTTAAACCCTGTGTTATCTCAGAAATCTCTTGAACTCTTCCTTCTCTTGCTGAATTAGCTCTCATTAATTGAATATAATCAATTACTATTATATCTAAACCAAAGAGTCTTTTTATTCTTCTTGCTCTGTTACTTAATGCTGCAATTGAGATTGCTGGAGTCTCATCTATATACAGAGGCAATTCAGAAATATTTTTTGAGGTTTCAATAAATTTGTCAAATTGCTCTTCAGAAATTTTTCCCCTTCTAATATCATTTGATTTTATTCTAGATTGTTCAGCAATTATTCTTGTAGATAATTGTTCTGATGACATTTCAAGTGAAAAAAAGGCAACACATGATTTTTTCTGATCATCTTGAATTTTTTTTGCAGCATTAAATGCAATATTTGTTGCTAGGGCAGTTTTTCCCATCGAAGGTCTTCCAGCTATAATAATTAAATCAGATTTATGAAGACCTCCGAGTCTAGAGTCCAATTCTGTTAGTCCAGTAGGAACACCCACTATACCTTCTTCATTTTTGAAAGCATTAGATGCCATTTCAATAGTTTGTTTCATCGCTTCATCAAATTTTACTAAAGATGAATTAAAATTTCCTTTTTCTGCTAGATCAAACAGAGTTTTTTCTGTTTCCTCAATTATATTTTTACTATCTTTATCAAGATCGTTTGATTTAGCACTAAAAGATAAATTTTCTGAAATTTTAATTAATTCCCTTTTAACAAAGAGGTCATAAATTAATTTTGAATATTCAATAGCTTGTCTTGATGAAGATGAAAATTTTGTAATCTTTATTAAGTATTCAGGAATATTTAATTCGTCTTTTTCATTTTCAAAATAATTTTTCAATGTAATGGGATTTGCCAACATTCCACCAAATATTAGTTTTTCTATAGCGATGTAAATTTTTTGATGCATTGGATCATAAAAATTCTTACTGTTTATGTGAGGGGAAACTTCATCAAAAATATCATTCGATACCAGTATCGACCCAAGTACTGCTTGTTCAGCTTCTATATTATTTGGAGGTTCATCATAATTTGGTTTAACTAAATTAAGTTTTTCCATACATGTAATTGATATTTTAGATTAGCAAACTAAACAACTATAAATTGGTATGGGGAAAAAAATGTATAACTATTTAATTATTTCTTCTGGAGATACTTTAATTTTTATCACAGACTCTATCTCAGAGTGTAAATTAAGAATTACTTTAAACTCTCCAATAGATTTAATTTCATTAACAGGTTGAATTAATGATGAACTTAAATCTATATTCTCTTTTTCTTTTAATAATTTAGATATTTCAGTTGGATTAACAGAACCGTATAATTCTTTATTTTCTGTAACAAGTTTCTTTATTTCAAATATTTTATTTTTTAGTTTTTCTGCAATTTCTTTAGCACTACGTTTTTTATCCTGATCTTTTTTACTTAGATCAGACTTTATTTTTTCAACTTCTTTAATATTTTTATCTGAAGCAAAAAGCGCTTTTTTTTGAGGAATTAAAAAATTTCTTGCATACCCTCTTTTAACAACAATTACCTGACCAATAGATCCAAGTTTTCTCAAATTTTCTAGTAAAACTACTTTCATAAAAATTATTATATTAAAGCTAGATTTCTTGCTCTTTTAATTGATAAAGATAACTCTCTTTGTTTTTTTAAACTTACTGAAGTAATTCTTGAGGGTAAAATTTTTCCATTTTCAGATGTATATTTTTTTAAAAGTCTTATATTCTTATAGTCAATCTTTGGTGCACCTTTGCCAGATAAAGGACATTTCTTTTTAAATTTAAATTTTTGATTTTGAAATATACTTAATTTAGCAAAATTACTTTGGCCAGAACTTCGTTTGAATTTTTTATTTTTCATTTAATATTGTTTTAATTTTCTCTCTTAATATTTTCACTCTTTTCTTCAATATTTTTTTCAAAATAGTTTGTCTCTAGGTCAATTTTTTTTACCCTAATTGTCAAAAACCTTAACAGATTTTTGTCAATTTTTTCACTTTTTTCAAGCTCATAAATAGTTTTTCCACTACCTTCTATTTTAAAGTGAATGTAGTTACCTTTTTTATTTTTTTTAATTAAATATGAAAGATTCATTAGTCCCCACTTTTCAGTTTTTAACAAATTTCCCTCATTATTTTCTATAATCTTTTTATATTTGTCTTCTACTTGCTTAAGTTGTGATGGACTTATATCTTGTCTTGCAATTATTGTATGTTCGTAAAAATTCATTGTTTTAAAAAAAGCAGGATATACTATTATAATTTTTTAATTACAACATAAAAAAATATTAAAATTTATAATGATTTCAGTGGTTTTCCCAGGACAAGGTTCTCAAAAAGTTGGAATGGGATCAGATATTTTCAACAAATTTGATTATGTTAAAACGATTTTTAAAAATGCAGATGAAATTTTGGGTTATAAAATTTCAGAAATAATTCTAAATGGACCACAGCATAAACTAAATCAAACAACATTTACTCAGCCGGCAATATATTTAGTTGGTCATACAATTTGTGAAGTTTTGAAAAATGAAACTAATTTTTTTAATAATAAATTTGGGTTTTATGCCGGTCATTCGCTAGGTGAGTATACAGCATTAATGAGGGCTGAAACAATTACTTTTGAACAAGGATTATTATTATTAAAAAATAGAGGAGAAGCAATGCAATCAGCAGTACCACTCGGTGAAGGTGGTATGTTAGCTGTATTAGGTGTTGAAACTGAAGAAATTAAAGAAATAATTAATGAAAATTTTTCAAAAATTAGATGTTTTCTTGCAAATGACAATTCAAATGGACAATTAATTCTGAGTGGTAAAAATAACGAGTTAGACAAGTTCGCTACACTGCTAAAAGAAAAAAGAATCAAAAACATTAAACTTCCAGTTAGCGCACCATTTCATTGTGAATTAATGGAGTCAGCAACAAATGTAATGGAAAAAATAATAAATCAACAAAATTTAAAAGATCCCCATTACCATGTTGTCTCTAATGTTACCGCTCAACCATATCAAAACATAAATGAAATAAAAAATCTTTTAATAAAACAAATTGAAAGTCCAGTAAGATGGAGAGAAAGCATTCAATATATGATTGCAAAAGGAACAAAAATATTCGTAGAAATTGGGCCAGGAAGGGTATTATCTGGTTTAATTAAAAGAATAAATAAGGATGTAAAAGTATTGAATATTGATACACTTGAGGATATTCAGGATATTAAGTTATGATTGATCTAAAAAATAAAAATATAATTTTAACAGGAGCAACAGGAGGTATCGGAAGCTCTATTTTAGATACTGTAATATCATTAAATGCAAATGTTGTGGCAACAGGCACAAATGAAAAAAAATTAGAGGAATTAAAAAAAAAATATGAAAATTTAATATGTATAAAACAGGATATTTCAGCTCATGATGAATTAGAAGAATTTATAAATAATTCTAATTCAAAGTTAGGAGATAGAATAGATATTTTAATAAATAATGCAGGTATTACAAAAGACAACTTAACAATTAGAATGGATAATGAAGAATGGAAAAAAGTGATTGATATTAATTTAACATCCACATTTCTATTAAGTAAGTATGTAATTAAAAAAATGCTAAAAAAAAAATTTGGTAAAATAATCAATATTACTTCAGTTGTAGGTCATACTGGTAATCTTGGTCAAGCAAATTACTCAGCCTCTAAAGGTGGAGTATCTTCAATGTCTAAAAGTTTATCTTTAGAATATGCAAAAAAAAATATAATGATTAATTGTATTGCTCCAGGTTTTATAGAAACTTCAATGACAGAAAAAATTAATGAAGATTATAAGACTCAACTTAAATCAAAAATACCGCTAGATAGATTTGGAACTCCCCAGGATATAGCCAATTGTACAGCTTTTTTGTGTTCTGATTTGTCAAATTATATAACAGGAGAAACCATTCATGTTAATGGAGGTATGTATTTTAGTTGACAAATATAAGTAAATAACTATTAACGTTTAAAAAGGAAAAATTACCATGGCAGACGATGTTTCAAGTAAAGTAAAAAAAATTGTAGCTGATCACTTAGGTATAGATGAAGCAAAGGTTACAGAAGAGTCTAGTTTTATAGATGATCTTGGTGCTGATAGCTTAGACACAGTTGAATTAGTGATGGCTTTTGAAGAAGAGTTTGGATCTGAAATTTCTGATAGTGAAGCAGAAAAAATTTTAACTGTCGGCGATGCAATTAAATTTATAGAGAGTAAAGCTAATTAGAATTTAATGTTATCTTCTAAAGACGGTAAAATGATAATTTTATCATCACCGTCTGGGGCAGGTAAAACAACACTCGTAAAAAAAATATCAACTGAAAAAAATTATAAAATTTCAATTTCTCACACAACAAGAGAGCCGAGACAAAACGAGGTAAATGGTTCAGATTATTTTTTTATATCTAAAGAAAACTTTAAAGAACTTATAAATCAAGATGCCTTTCTAGAATATGCTGAGGTATTTGAAAATTTATATGGTTCAACTAAAGAACAAGTTTTTGCAAATTTAGATAGTGGGTTTAATGTATTGTTTGATATTGATTGGCAAGGTGCTAAGCAAATTAAAAGTCAAATTTTAAATTACGAACTTATATCATTTTTTATTTTACCACCATCTAAAGAGGTTTTGCTTCAGAGATTAATCTCAAGAGGAGAAAAGAACGATAAAGTTATTAATATGAGAATGAAGCAATTTGATAAAGATGTATTACACTGGGAAGATTATGATTTTGTAGTTGTTAATGAAGATTTAAATAAATGTTATAACGAGATAATAGGATATTTAGAAAAAAAAATTAAATATAATAAATCTACAATTGAAAGACATATTAAGCAATTAATTTAAAAATCTTTCTCAAGTTCTTTTGCAATTTTAAAATAAATTAAAGGTTTAATATTTTGGGGTCTACAATTTTCATCTAAATTTAATTTATTGGTTATTTCTTTTGAGTTTTTAAATAGGATATTAAGAGGTTTTTTTATCATTTTTCTTTTATTTTGAAAAAAAATATTTGTAACTTTTTCAAGACTTTTTGAATCTTTCAAATTAAAAATATTACTTTTTGGCTGAAAATAAACCAGTGAACTTTTTACTTTTGGTTTAGGAAAAAAATTCTCTGGGTCTATATCCATAATTTTTTCAGCTGACATTTTCCAATCGTTCAAAATTGTTAATCTTCCATACTTACTTGAGTTCACACTTGCAACAATTCTATCTGCCACTTCCTTTTGAAACATTAAAACAAATCTTTTAAAAAGGAAATTTAAATTATTTAATTTAATCCATTCTATTAATAACTTAGCAGAAATATTATATGGTAAATTGCCGAATACTAACATGTTTTGTTTTTCAAAATAATTCCATTTAATATCTAAAACATCTTTATTAATAATGTTTATTCTCTTATTATATTTATTTTGAAGATTTAAATATAATTTTTTATCTTTTTCTATAGCAAAAAAATTTTTTGGTTTTTTTTTTAATATCTCCTCTGTTAAATTCCCAGTCCCAGGGCCGATCTCTATAACTGTGCTTTGATTGGTTATATTTCCTACTTCAACAATTTGTTTAATTATGTTTTTATTTAAAAGAAAGTTTTGTCCTAAAGATTTTTTTGGAGCAAGTCTCATTTTAAAGAATGAATGAAATCAAATATATTTTCTAGTGATTTTGTATTAGATTTATTTTTTCCAAGCATTCTTTCATTTGGACCATGATCTACTGATAATCTCATAAAGGGTAGACCTAATGTGATATTTGATGCATCAAAATTAAATATTGTTTTAAAAGGTGTAAGAACTTGATCATGATACATACCAACTATAGATTGGTAATTTTTAATATTCTCTTTTAAAAAAAAAGTATCTGCAGAGAAAGGACCGCTAATACTTATTTTTCTCTTTTTTAATTTGATAATTGCTGGTTTAATTATTCGTTTTTCTTCATTAAATTTTGATTTTGACTCACAATGTGGATTTAATCCCATTAAGGCTATATTGGGTATTATATTTAGTTTTTTTTTATAGAAATCATTTATCGCTAATACATTATTTATAATCAATTTTTGGTTGATTTGTTTACTTACATCTTTTAGCGCAATATGTGTTGTTAAGGGTGAAACGGAAAGTTTTTTGTTATATATCAACATTACTGGTTTTTTGGATATCTTTTTTTTTGTATTTTTAAATACATATTCTGTAACTCCTGGATATAATTTGCTAAGAAAGTGTTCTTTAGAAACAGGACCATTAATAACTATATTAGCTTTTCTTGAATTTAAATATTTAAAAGCAATTTTAAAACACCCACTAATGTATTTTTTTGATTTATAGGATATTTTTTCAAATGGATGTTTAAATTTATAATTTATATCAATCAAATAGGTTTTATTTTGTAGTCTTTTAGATTGAAAATTTTTAATTTTTAACTCTTCAAAATTAATTTTTTTTTTTAATAACTTTAACTGTGATATCAATAAATTTTTAGAACCTATTAATATTAAAGGATATTTAATTTTTTTTTTATATATATTTTTTGATAAAACTTTTGATAATATTTCAATAAAAACACTATTTGGTTCACCAAGAACAATTATTACTTTTTTTTTATTTTTCACTTATAAATGTCCTTTTTTTTAATTTATTGAAGAAAATATATCCTAATTTATTTAATTCATTTTCGGTTTCTATTTCAACCAATTTTTTTAGTTCAGCATCTAAATTTATTTTTTCGTTTATTTTCCTGCGATCATTTACTTTTATAATCAAATATCCATTATTGGTTTTAATAGGCTCTGAAATTTTCTTTATATTATTTATTTTGGAATATATTGACTTAGAAATTTGGCTTGATTTAATCCATCCCAGTCTTCCACCTAAATCTTTGCTTTTTGAAATACTATAAATACTTGCAGCTGCCTCAAATCCAGATTTTTCAATTTCGGTATATATATTACTTTTCAATTCATCAAATTTTAAATTAGGTTTTACTATAAATAATATTTCGCTTAGATTTAACTCTTCTATTTCAGTTTCTTGATCATTTATTTCATTTTTAAGTTTATTAATATCTATATTAACTTTAGATTTAAATCGATTAAAAATAAATTCTCTCCACAAATTATCTATTAGGAAATTTTTTTCAAAAACTTTATAATTAAGTTCTTTCATGCTTAATTCATTCATCAAATTTTCAATGTTTGTATAATTGGATTTAGATACAAATCTTTGAACATATTTCATACCTAAACTTGAATCATTTAATTCAAAATATTTTCTTAATTCAATTTCCTTAATTACTCTATTTTTTATAGAATTAATCGAAATACTTTCAATTTTTTGGTTAGAAAGGTTTTTTAATTTAGGATTCAAAAATTGTAAAAATTTTTTTTCATTTTCTATGTCAATATTTGTTATTATTTCATTATTTATTTTAAATATTATTTGAGAATTTATTTTTGACCAGGCTATACTTTCGAGGCCTAATATAATTGTTATTATAAAAAATATATATCTAAAATTATTACTATTCATTAATATTTTGTGTACTTACATTACCAAATGGAAGAAATGAAATTTTAAAGAAAATATTTTTGTCTGAATTAATATTATTATCTTGATAGAATTGTTTATTATATATTAGTGAGGCTTTTAAACAGTCATTCTTATATTCATAAATCAAATTGTAATAATCTGTTAAATCCTTATCTATATTTTTGGTAGTTTCAAATGCTAAAGAATTTGATTTGTTTAATTTTAATTCTGTAAAATTTGTTAAATAACTTTCGTCACCAACAAAATTACTTTTTTCCAAATACTCAAATGAAGTTTTGAATTTTTCACTATTAAAGCTTGTTGAAAGCAAACTATAATTAGTACCACTAAAATCATTCTCGACAGAAAAATTATAATCAATTGATAGATTTTCTGTAATATTTATGCCTGAATATCCAATCAAATCTGAAGTTTTTTCTCCAAGAGATGTACTTAAAGGAATATCTTCATCTTTATTTCTTCTGAAATTCATGGCTATTCCAAATTTCGATTTTTCTTCATTAGTGTTGAGTAATTTTTTATATTCTACTCCTAAAGTAATTGAATCTCCCGCTTCAACCGATTTGTTATCAATTCTATCTAAACTAAACAAATCTTCAAAATTTATAATTTTATTTTCATCTTTTAAATTTAATCCATTATTGGGGCTGTACCTCAAAGAAGCCATAGGCGTTAAGAAGGATTTTGAATTTTTTCTGTCCTTGAATAATGGATACTCCAAATTTAATAAAGTAGATCCTAAGATTTTGTAATCCTCATTTTCTTTATATGTATTTGATAAATCACCATATGTGTTGACATTCCTGAATAACAATTTGAATTCTGACTCTAAATTTGATGATTGTTTTTGATTAACTGAGCTAAATACAAAATCATTTACCATATCAGCTTCATCAACGTTAGTGTTATATTTTCTAAAATTTCCACTTGAGCTGAAGTTCAAGTTATCAAAAATACTATTGTTAAGTGAAGTTTCTTTATTAAATTGATAATTGGGGATTATATACTCATATTTATCGCTATTATTTTTGGTTAGATCATTAATTATATTTACTGATGATGAAAAATTATAATCATCATCAGATATTTCATATAATAGGGATGAATTTAATGTACTATAATTATTTATCAATGGTGACTGAATTTGGTATTTCTTAAGATAATTATTATCTGAAACTGTTTCAATTTTCATCTCATAAAAAGAATCTTCTAAATCACCAATCAAAGATGTAAAAAAATGATAGTTTGAATTATTTTTTTTATTGTAACTTAAATCAGAAACTAATTTAGAATTTTTAAATACTTGTCGATACTCTGTCTGTATAAATATGTTATTATTTGTATAAAATCTTGGTGATACTGTAGCATCCTTATCTTCATCTATTACTTTGTAGTAAGGAATTTGCGTTGAAAAACCTAAATTACTACTATTTTGGAATTGTGGAAATAAAAATCCAGATTGTCTTTTTACAGATGGGTCTGGATGATAAAAATATGGAAAATATGCAACTGGCACATCATAAATTTCTAACCATGCATTTTTATATTCAATTATTTTTTTTTCCTTTTTATGTGTAACTTCATTTGCTGATAAAGACCAAGCAGGACATTTACCTTCAATATTTTTACATGTTGTAAAAGTACTTTTTTTCATA
>MDSZ01231117.1_pt1 | contig 12525 bp, 15 predicted proteins | sample 811201 | NCBI WGS metagenome assembly MDSZ01 (sample SAMN05326647, study PRJNA326480) | marine metagenome | isolation source: seawater | place: Indian Ocean: North | collected 2010
AAACTGCTTTCTCTGTCACGCTTTTGAATCATTGTTTCTTGCTCATCACTTTTGTCTGTGTTGAGCAATGCATGTCCTGCTGAATATAGACCCCACTTGTAATTGTAGTAACTGTCTTTTTGAAAGAAGTCAAACCCATCAATGCCATATTCAAATGTATCTGGCAAACGTTCTGGAGCCAAATACTCTGCACCTCTTCGTTGTGCATTGTTTATAAATTTTACGTAAAACGAACTAATGCTAGGCAAGAATACTGCATAGTCACGTTGCGATTGTGTTAGATTAATTGTCATGTATTTCTCTTTTGAATTCAAACTGTTATGTATAACTATATACTTTTATTTAGAAAAAGTCAACAAAAAAGGCCATTTATGAAATAAAAATGGCTATTCTGTTTCTACTTTAATTCTATTTTGTGCAAAGTCAACATAGTCACTGTCTATATCAAAGCCAATGTATTCTATATTTTGTTTTATTGCACCTATTGCACTTGTGCCAGAACCCATAAAAGGATCTAATAGCACGCCTTTTGTTACTCCACTAAACTTGATACATTGTTCTGTAAGTCCTACAGGAAAGGTTGCAGGATGTTTGCCACGTTCCTTTGCTCTACTACTAATTGTATCATATGGAATATACCAACTGTTGCCTCTACATCTCATAGTAGGCTTGGGAGGAATACTTGCTAGCTTTTCATCTAGCTTTACTTGCATTTCCTCTATCTGTTCTTGTGTCGCTGTTTTTTTAAAATGATTGTAGTTTTCAAAACCCATTCTTTTTACAAGTCTACCACGCATGCGACCACTGTTATCTGTATTACAATCCCATTCATATGGAACACCTGCACCAAGTTTATCACACTTTACATTTCCATCTTTGGTAAAATGAAACAAGTGTTCCCATGTTGTATTTGCATAACGCTCACTGTTAATAGGTTTAAAGTGTCCACTTGTTTTATCATCTACATGTATACTTTTTACCCATGTAAAGTTATTTTGTAAAACAAATAATTCTCTTGCTACGTTTCCTACATCCATGCCTACCCATGGATCAATGTTAGAATATCCTACATTAAGGAAAAAATGTCCATTGTCTTTTAAACAATGATTAACTGCTACAAAGACATCACGCATCCATTTTAAATAACTATCACGTGGTAAGTCATCTTTGTATGCACCGTATTGAATATTTAAATTGTAAGGAGGACTAGTCACAATAATATCAACACTACCCTTAGGTAGTGCTGACATACCTTCTACACAATCTTTGTTGTAAATTACATTAGTTTGCAAAAAAATTATCTCTATCTTTGAACGGAACTTTACATCCTTTGTTAGGATAGTTCTTAACTAAGTCGCTGCCTTTTACAAAACGGATACGAACTTTAGGAAACTCTACAACATCACATGCAATATAATCAATTGTGTCAGCATGAGAATGTGCTTCATTCAAGTCAATTTTACGTCCTGCACCAACCATAGCACTAGGTGCATAACCTAGTCCGCCTTTGGTAAAACACTTTGCATCTAGTTTACGGCCTGTGTTTCTATTTACATGATCGTAGCCCTTTGCGTCTACAAACTCAAGATCTGTAAACCAATATGGCAAATGATTTTCTAAAAACTTACTTGCAACCCTACCATCTTGAAACATTGTGTTAATCAAGTCTTGTGGAAGATCTCCAAAAGAAGCATTTACAGTAAAGTCATAAGTTTTATTATATTCATACATGTTGTATCTCCTATTACTTTACTAATATAAGACATCTTGGTGGGATTGTCAACCATATAATAAAAAAAGGCCTCTTGGGCCTTTTTTAATTTGTTTTATTTTATACAGTCAATGCTGGCAGAATATAATCATACTTGCCAATGCCGCTGTCTACGCTAACCATTAGCGCACCCTTTGAACTAATCTGCATAACACAATGTCCACTCATTCCTAGTTTTAGGATAGCCAACACTTGTGCTAGTGGCCAAGCAAAGCCTTGATTGATGTCACCATTTACATTGTTTGCAAATGTTCTTTTACCTGTAAAGCTACCATCAGCAGCACCTACAGTAACAATCAAGTTACCATCTTCTGTTTTAACAGTAAAGTTTGGCTCAATGCCTCCATAGATACCAGCCAGTGCTTGTAGTTCTGCTACCTTTGCTTTTGTTGGTTCAAAAGTCACATCCCACTCAACACCTTTAAACTTTACAGTCTGTAGTGTTTGTTCAATGATCTCTTTTGACATAAAGCGATACTGGTCAGTGTTGCCTTCTGCATCTTTGAACAACAAATGATCAGGAGTCATTGTGCCGTTGCGCTCTCGGCTTACAACTTCAACTGTTGCATCATCTGTTTGATAGTTAGGAAGGCCTGTGACTCCACTTAGGAATCCCAAGTTACCCAGGCCAAACTCGCCTGAGAAGTCTGTTTCTGCATTGTGCAATTTAGCTTGCATAATAACTGTGCGATCAGCATCCATTGCGTCCAGTGTTGTTTCACTGTCACTGCCTGTTACTTTAACCGCTGTAATAAATCCAAGACCAGCTGTGTGTTTCACAATGTCTTGAACTACGTCACGTGTGCTCATGTGTTTCTCCTATATAAGATCTTATTAACTTATACATTGTATGTTATAACCAATTGAATGTCAAGTATTATTTGAATTGTTCTGCAAATGGATCAAACTCTGTGCCGCACTTTTGCGCACATACACCCAACTTGCCTTCTTTTATGCTTTGTAACTTCCAACTGCGTTGAATGTCACGCATAATCCCACTGTCAAAAACTCCTTGTATGCCAAAGAGCTTTGCATTTATTCCTTCTTTGCCGCCAGCACGATCTATAAAATCCCATACCTGTTCTACTTTGGGATCTTTGTGCCACCATTTATACATCCTACCTGCTGTCCAACAACAAGGCATAATCAATCCTTCTGCTGTAACAAAGATACTTTGATTTTGATTCTTACGTGCAACTTTGCAATCAATGCTTGCTTGGTTGTAGTAATCCATCATGCTACCATAAGTTTTTTCTATTTCTTTTTGTTTCAGCAATGCTAGGTTTTGATGTTCTACTTTTTTTGGTTTAGCAAGGTTAGTAGTTTCCTTGCCTTTTCTATTTTTTGCTTGATGAGATTCTTTTGCTTGACTGCTTTGTGTAATGAAGCGTCCAGTTTTCTTTTTCATAAACTTTTCAACACCCCACTCTTTGGCTAACTGTTCTGCACGTTCCACATCACATTCACTGTGTTCAAATATCAAGTAGTCCCATCTTGCTCTACCACCTGCTGCAATAAATGCTTTCATATTACGCTCTACAAAATCCCAACGAACATTTTGTCTGTATAAATGATTGGTGTTTTCTAATCCATCTACGCTAAAAATTACAGTGCCTTTACGACCAATTACTTGTGCAAGTTTAGTCCACCATTCCACATCACGTGCGCCAGCATTTGTATTCATGCTAAGCCATATATCTGGATTGCAATCTCTGAAGTATTGCATTATTTCTAATGTGTCGCTTGCACTGATAGGATCTCCCAAGTTACCACACATATACATAACTTTTAATTGTGCTATAAACTCTGGTGGAAATATATCATAACAATCATCCAAACTTAATTCTTGTTCGTTGTTTCTAATATGTTGATTAACAGGTCCACCGTTTTCATTTCTATCACACATAGGACAAGCAGCATTGCATCGCTGTGTAACTTCCATATGAACTTCTGTGATGTCTTCGTAATTATACATTAATTTACATCCACAAATAAATTAATCCAGGAATAATAATAGCAAACTGCGGTAAGAAATTAAGTATCAGTGCTTTTTCATTCCACTTGTAGCCTACATAAATCCAGCCTGCGGCTCCTAACATTTGTAAGAAACTATTCCATGGTGTCCATCCTTGCACATGAAATACCATAGCAATTAAGATAATAATTGCGCTTGTATATTTTATATAAAATACATGTTCTTTTTTATTCTTCATCTAACACAAACCTCACTTCCTTGCCAGGACCTACTATACTAGGCAAATCACCATGTTCCATTACATAATGAATAATCACAGCCTTATACCAAAGATGGCTGTTGTGATGTGCTTTAGCATTAAATTTATGGATACTATTATTATCTGCTGGCATAGTGCTAATTGCTCTTGCCGCTTCTCTTTGTAATTGTCTTACACTTAATTCGTCTAAATATAGATCAAACTCTGCAAATGTAAGTTCCCAAAGTTCTTCATCCATTTTGTTTTTCCTTTAATTTTTCAGGATGATCATCTCTCCATATTAGTTCATAGTCATCCCACTTATCTGTTTCAACACCGCAATTATCCCAACAAATAAAATGATCAAATGTTTCTATTCTCTTCCAAAAGTCACTGGACAAAGCATGTTTCAAGCTATTTTTAGTTAAGTCTAAATCTTTATGATAGTATTTTTCATATTCAGGATGCATTGTGTATTCTCTATCAATTCCAAAACGTGTTTCAGAAGCATAACAACACGACCACATTTGTCCCCAAGGATCTATTTGCACATCGCGTTCGTTAAACCACGGACAGACTGTCCTGTTCTCTAAATCTCTAAAAGGATGAAACCTATTGTTTTGTTCATCAAAAAATCTTACAGATTCTTTTACATCTTTTGTTACTCTATCTTGTGTAACTTTGACACCAAAGGATTCATACTGCTTAGATGAATGTGAAGTTCTACATTGCCAAGTCCATGCACCTAAATCTTTTGCTAATTGTTTTATATCCTGCAACTGATCTATATTATGATCAAATGCTGTAGTTGTTACACCTGCTCTACCACCTGCATCTATGTATGCTTTCATATTTCTAATAATTCTATCAAAACTTGTTTTGCGTCTATAAATTTCATGTGTGTCTTCTAGTCCATCTATACAAAAAACAATGAATAGATCCTGTTCAACATTTAGCTTACCAATATCTGACCAAAACTTTTCAGTTCTCATTGAACCATTTGTGCTTGCAATAAAGTTTTTTAAGTTTGGTTGTTCAATATAAAACTGTATGAAGTCATATATTTCTGGATGCATAAATGCATCTCCCCAATTGCCATTTAGCATAACACTTTGTATACTACCAAGATCGTTAGCATCTTTTAGAATTTTCTTCCACACATCTGTTGACATATGATTAAGGGAAAGAGATGGATGTAATCTATCATCCTCTGGTCCTTTATGCCTTTGACATGAGCCACAGTGTGCATTGCAATAGCTTGTTAAGTCTATTTGTATTCTGTCTGTGTTTTTAAGCCAGGTATCCATGACGTATTTATTTTGTAATACCTTTAAATGTTGTGAGTCCTCTCAATCTTACTAGAACAGCAATCTCTTCTTTTTGAAAATCAATTTTTACCCATTGTATACCATCTTCTGCTATTCCCGTCTCACCAACTGCAAAGTCTTGTCCATAGACTAAATTATGTTCTGTTGCTATCTGTGTGCATATATTTGATACTGCGTCTATTTTAGCAAACTCTTGAGTGTATGGAGTAAACTCATGTATGTTATATTTTAAAGTGGCTTTGCCTCTAGTATTGATCAAGTTTATTTTACTCCAATAAGCATAAATCTATTGTAAAGATTTGTATCTAACTCACCCTCATAATATATACTTTGCATAGGATACTTGCTTTTAACATCATCTAAGTCCTTACAACAATTACTGTGTTGCGGATTACTAAAATAATCATTTTGATGTAATACAACAAATGTTCCATCTGGTAAGTTTTCAAACCATGTATTATCCATATGTTCACAACTTGTGTTAATTACTACATCAATTTTATCTAATTTAAGTCTGCTCATATCTTTTGGTGTTAAGTTATGCTGTTTGATTTCATCCATCTTTGGATGATCTGCCCAGTTTTCTGTAACTTCTTTTAGTCTATCTTTGCAAACATAATATGCATCTTTGTCTTTCCATATTATTTCATTTACATCTGCTTCGATAGGAAAGAATCTATTTTCCATTACTTCCTGTGCATAAAGAATATTACTAGGATCAACTACTGCACCATCCAAATCTATTGTAAAAAGTTTTTTAACTTTGAATTGACTGAATATAAAGTGTGCTAAGAAATTATACCATCCACCATAACATACAACATTACCTAAAGATCCTTCTACAATTTGTGATAGTTCTGTAACTAACCACATCTTACTTTTTACTTGTCCTCTACTTAAAAAGTCTCCTAGGTCAGGCAAATAGCTTTCATTTAAAAATGTAAAGTAATCAATAAACTTAGCAATTCTATCAACAAAAGGATCGTTTGCTACTGTGCTAATCATACTTGTAATTAATTCAGTTTTTACTTCAACATCATCCATGTGTTCATGTAATAACATATTAAGCCAAGCTCTTCTAATATCGTCTGGAACACTATCTATTCCGTAGTAATCTCCATTCATAATATTGTAAATAATATCTCTTTTACGATAATAATTATTATGATACAATGCTTTGAACACTGGCTCAAATCTTTCTTCTTGTCCTGTAAATCTATAGTATTCACTAAGACCATTCATCCAATGGAATTTTGATGTAAACTCAGAGTGCTTCATTAAATTTTTCCTTTAACCAATTCCAGTCATTGATTTTGCGTAGTGCATTTACATTGCCCTTGTAATGTTCGCCAAAGTCTCTGCCTTGTTGTGCGCCAAGCACTGCGTATTCTCCAAAGCGTCTATTCTCACCTCTGGTGCACCAAACTTCTAATCTGTATGCATCATCAATCTGTTTGTTATGATCGATGATATTGCTTGCAAGTTTTGTGCATTCACGAAAAGCACTGCGCCATGCATTGAATGGATCAGTGTTAAACTGTGTAATGTTTGCAACTTCAAACAGAGGTTTAAATTTTGCTCCAATACTTGTAGTCATGTCTACTTTGAATTCATCTACTGCTAACAAGTTCTTTTTGGGAAATAGTTTAACCCCACCATAACCATAAATCAAATCATTGATAGGATTGTGTGAACGATATGTAAACACACATTCAGTTTCTTTTACACCTGGATATGCTTCACGTCTATCACTTGGTGTAAATTTAAATGCAAAGTTTTCTTGTATAACTGCATCTGCATCACACACATAAAAATAACTTGTTCTAGATTCTTCTGCACATGCTTTGTGTGCATTAAGTAATCCTTCAATCCCGTCTATACGTTTAGCATGTGGTGCTTTTTCTTGTAAAATTGCAAAGTTTTCGTCTGCTTCGGGTTCACCGAAGGTCAACATAAAAACATCTAACATTAAGGTACCTCTTTATGTAGTAATATAAATATAAGTTAACTACACATATTTATATTAAAGGATATCCATGGATAAGTCAACTGAAAAGAGAATTATCAACTATTATAGAATCAAAGACTTTTATAACTGGATGAATACAACACAAGAAGCAAAAATAATTAAATTTAAAATAACACCTAATCAACTATTTGATTTACAATGCCATCAAGGTAAACAAGGTTACAAGTGGCATAATGCACAATATGAAGCATTTACAAGTATAATAGATAATTTTATACTAGCAAGTGAAGATGTTAAGCTAAAATACATGAACGGAGAGTTCAGTAGAGGTAGTTCTATATACAATTGTTATCCTGAAAGTAACGATTATGCATACTGGCTCTACAAAGCAATGAAAATGTATTGGCTATATGAAAGTATAAAAGATGACTGTCAGCATGCTCCTATACAAATGCATAAATTTAGAAATGGGTATAGATTTCATCCAGGTAGTGACAAGAAAAATGCTTTGTATCTACTAGGCAGACTAAATAATTTAGATACAGATGTATTTTACATTTGGTATAAAACATTAGATCCAGACTTTGAGAAACTAGGATATGATTATGAAGTTGTAGAAACGGCAGAAGAATTCAAAGACTTGTTTGTCAAATGGAGACACGACAGTTTCAAAATAATAAGTGGCAAGACTATAATTCATCCAAGTTATGATTATAAGAAATCAGATGAGCATTTAGAAGTTAGTTCATACTTTGCGTCAGAATCAATGAAATGGGACGGTAACAAAAATTTACCATATCATATACATCATATCAGTTACAATGACAACATACATCATATAGGCATTGACTTATACATAGACATGATTATGAATTTTAAATATACAGAAGATAAATTTACTTTACCAAACGGCATTAGTTTTGTAAAGAAATATACAAATACTGAATGGAATCCATATTGTTGGGTTCCAGTGTGTGACGGTGATGAAAACTTTTAACATTTACATAGGTTGGGATAGTAAACAACAAGAAGCAAGTAAAGTTTGTGAATATAGTATTCGCAAGCATCTAAAACGTGTGCCTGAAATATATAGGATACATCACTTGAAGAGAGATGAATTAATAGACAAAGGATTATATTGGGAACAAGAAAGAACTGCTAGCACAGAATTCAGCTACACTAGATTTTTGGTTCCATACCTAAATGAATATCAAGGACTAGCAATGTTTGTTGACAGTGATTTTTTATTTACAACTGACTTAGATTATTTGTTTCATAAAATTGAACAGCACCAAGACGAAAACGCTGTATGGGTAACACAACATCAAGAATACCAACCAAAACATTCAACCAAGTTCTATGGCGAGAAACAACAAGCACTACCAATGAAAAACTGGAGTAGCATGATGATATTCAATTGCAACCATGCTCATTGTAGAAGATTAACTCCTATGAGTGTTAACAATAGAAGTGCGCAATGGTTACATAGATTTGAATGGACAGACAAAAACAATATGGGTCATGTGCCTTTTATGTGGAATTGGTTAATAGGCGAATATCCTATCAAAGAAGAAGAACACTTTCCATTACCTTGGGGTATTCATTATACAAATGGAGGACCTTTTAATGATGTGCATGGTCAAGACTTAGAACATGTATGGTTGCAATATGCAGAAGAGATGCCTAACTTTCCCGTATAGCTCTGTGAACTTCAAAGTCTAACCAATATTCATGCACCTCTTTGATATACTTTTTATTAGCATCTTCTTTTAATATTGTATCTATATCAGGATCCCAATAAGCAATTGGCCAATCTAATTCTCTACTAATTTGTTCTAAGTATTTTTGTTTGTAAAGATATAATAATTCTTGACTTAAAAATTTACACTCAGTGTTTTCTGTTAACCAATTGAAATGATCTATTGCCAGTTGTGTAGTATGACTTCCTCTTACACGTTCTTGTTGATGTTTTAGTATAGTTTGATCTCTGCCTATGATTGCAACATCAATGCTGTCAACATATTGCTCTGCAACTTTAATAAAACGTTCGTAAAATGGTATGTGAGGTTGTTGATCTTTGAAATAAGGACAACTAACGCTAGTTACAAAGAATTCACTCTGTGTCCAATCAAAACTGTGTAGTTCATCTGGATTTGTCCATGCACTAGCAAACGGTTCGTGATGATGTCCTTCCCAATAGGTATTGAGTAGGCTTTTCCAGCCAAAAACATCTTCATGAACTGCAAAGCATTTGCTGAACAAATGATTTCCTGATCCTTGAGGACCTGTTAATATAAGTAATCTACTCATTGTTTTAATTATAAGATAGAAAAAGGGAGTTGTCAATCTCAACTCCCTATAGTCTATTGTGCTAGTGGGTTATCTAGCGCACGTTGTAGTCTTTTGTTTAGTCTATCTTCTAAATCTTTTAATGATCGCTCTGTGTTAATTCTCAGTCTATCTCTAGCCTGTTCGTAATCATTTTGCAATGCATCGCGTTTGTTTTCAGCACGTTCTTCTGCTGTTTGAATCATAGCTCTTACATCTCCTTCTACATCTTGAATATCATCTTCTACCTTATTGACAATACCTTCAATACGTGCTAGGTCATTGCGCATATCATTTTTCATTGATCTACTTGCTGATTCATTCATTTGCACACCGCTTTGCATAAAGTCCAACTTGTCTCCATACACTTCTATAATTTCTACATGTGCGCCGCTGATTTCTTTGAGTGCAACAATCTCTTCTTGTAACACTGCTAATCTTTTGTCAAATCCTGATAAGTCTGGAGCAACATAGCTTTCGATCTTATCTTTCATATTCATATAGTCTTTGTAAAACTCAAATGCTCCATAAAGACCACCGCCTAGTGTGCTAAGTGCAAGAATAATAGCGAACATCCTGCCGCCTCTAAACTTGACACCTGCAAACTCTACTTCAGTTTTTTGTTCTGCCATTGCTCTTCTCCTTAAAACTGTATTCCAATAACAACACCAACAGTATCAGCGTTATCGCTGTCATACTCTATTGCTGGTGCTATAAAAAGTGTATCATCATATGTTATCCTACCCATTGGAAGTAAATCCCTAGACTGATAACCACTTACTACACCTAATTCAATACTCACTTTGTTTGTGATATCAATTTCGTAACCTATGTATCCACTAACTCTCTCTTCACTGTTATAGTATGCACCCACAATAAAATTACTATCGTATGTGTAACGTGCATAAGGATGGACTTGATTGTATTCTCCCACAAGCCCAAGATGTAATGTCAAGGCTACGCCTGCTGTTAAATTACTCATATATCATCCCTTCATATTGTTCATCAACCATTTTTTCATGTTTTAGCTCGCTTGCTAATCCATTTAATAAACCACGTTGGTTCTCTGGCACTTTTTTCTTTCTGTATTCATACATATCATCTGGTGCATACATTTTCCCGCCAGGAACTATTAATTGACCATATGCATTAAAACCTGGCACGTAATTTATTAGTGCTGCTATTTGTGCTTGCACTGCCTGCTGTTGTTCTAATGTAGCTGCTTTAGCCATTACATCAGACAATTTTTTAAGTTTATCTTTGATAATCTTTTTCATTTTTTCTCTTTTTGCTTTTTCTTTTTGAGCTTTTGTTAATTTAGTCTTTTTCTTTGGTGAAGGTTTTGCAACTGTTTCAGTTTCTGTTTCTTTTTCTTCTACCTCTTCTTCAGTAGTCTCTTCTTCTGTGCTTTCTTCTTCTGTGCTTTCTTCCTCAGTAGTCTCTTCTTCTGTGCTTTCTTCCTCGGTAGTTTCTTCTTCTACTGCTTCCTCTTCTACTGCTTCCTCTTCTACTGCTTCTTCTTCGTTGGTATCTCCTTCAGATACCTCATCGGTAGCTGTATCTTCTGTTGTCCCTTCACTATTGTCCTCATCTGATCCGGTATCTCCATCCATTGACTGTTCCACATCACCACTGGAGATTTCTTCTTCCGTGTTCGTTTCATCTGGCACCTCACTTTCTATTTCCTCAACTACTGGTGTTTCTATAATAACTTCCTCAACAACAGGTTCATCAATAACAACTTCTTGTAGTTCTACTTCTATTTGTGCTTCAACTTCAAGTTCAATAGATTCTATTGTAACTTCTGGCACTTCTACTTCTACAATCTCTACAACAGGTAGAGGAGCTGGCATTGGCTCTGGTGCAGGAGGTTGAGGCATAATAATCATTTCATTTATAACAGGTGCAGGTATTTCTATAATACTATCTACAATAGCATCTCCAGTTCCTGCGCCATCATCAATTAAATCTTCTGGAGATGTCTCAACTATTGGTTCTACATAACCTGGACATTGTGTATCATACTGTGGGTTGTATTGACATTGCTGATCAAAGTATGCATCATTGTATCCTGGACATAAAAAATCATATAGTGCGTTTGCTTCACATTGTGCATCATAATGTCCTTCGCATCCAGCATCGTATAAAGGATTAGCTGTGCATTGTTGCAAATAGTAAGCTTCTGCATAACCTGGACATTCTTGATCATACAAGGCATTTGCTGTGCATTGCTGTGTAAAAAATGCTTCAGCGTAACCCGGACACCCTTCGTCATACAATGCATTTGCTGTGCATTGTGCCGTAAAAAATGCTTGTTCATAACCTGGGCAAGTTTCTGCATATAATGGATTCTGTTGACATTGATAATTATAAAATGCTGTAGCATAACCAGGACAAGTTTCTGCATACAATGGATTTTGTTGACATTGATAATCTAAAAACGCTGTAGCATAACCTGGACAATTACTATCATACAATGCATTTTGTTGACAACTGTAATCAAAGTATGCTGTTGCATAGCCCGGACAACTTTCATTATACAATGCATTAGCAGCACACTGCGCATCAAAATAAGCCTGTTCATATCCATCACACATGGTGCTTGACAAAGAATTTATTTCACAAATATCGTCTAGTTTTGTTTCTGTATAGAAATAATATTGGTGACCGTTTGTAGGAACAAAAGTATTACCATCTTCGTCTTGTGTATAAAGGAATGCATATTGAACACCGTTAACTTGATTAAATGTAACACTAGTAATCACAGCATCTTCACAGCCATTGTCGTATGTTAAACACACTGCACGCCAATCACCATTGTCTATTTCAGATTCGTTATATTTTAATATTTTATAGGCATTGCCATTTGCTGATTGTAAAACTTCAATAAAGTCACTACCTTGTCCTGCTACGTTA